>Ga0164293_10000131_pt1 | contig 50605 bp, 39 predicted proteins | sample GEODES118metaG_FD_111487 | JGI IMG/M metagenome (GOLD analysis project Ga0164293, IMG submission 111487) | Eutrophic lake water microbial communities from Lake Mendota, Wisconsin, USA - GEODES118 metaG | ecosystem: Environmental > Aquatic > Freshwater > Lake | place: USA: Lake Mendota...
ATGTTTATATGTATCGTGTTCAAAATGCAATAATTCAGTCTTATTTTTAACAACATCCTTTGGCGATATTTCGTTACCATTTATATCAACAAGTGAATGGTCATCGGTTACATCCACAAGTCCAGTATGTGTTAATACTCGAATCATTTTTTTATGAGGCGCAAGTCTATGACGAATAATACGATGAAGTTTTGTCCACCCTTTATCAGACCATGTTTCTATATTCATTGACGGAATCATTTCACAATATTCTTTCCCTTCTTTTCCTTCTTCTTTACTATAAACCCACCCATTTTCGTCCCCGTATCGTTTTGCTAACTCGTCTATCTGTATAATATTTATTTCTTGCCCGGTATGTCTAACATATATAGGTGTATAATTTGCAACGCTATCACCATAGATATACTCCGCTTTCGTATTTACAAACCCGAATTTCTTCGACTCCATCTTCGCATCTCCATATACTTCCTCAACAACGCGCTTTCCATAGGTCAGCAGTTTGCGTCCCGTCGCAGTAGTAGACGCCGCAATATCCACATCATAAAACGTGCTTGTTTTCGCACCACATTGTCCATAAAGCGAGTTCGCAGTGACTTTATAACCGAGTTGCCGTTTGTCTAAAATATTCGCCATAAAGGGGTCTTCTGTTGCTTCCGCCAGTTTGCGTGTCGCTTTTCGTGCAGCAAGTAATTCTTCAAGCACATCTGGCATAATCGCCTTCACGCCATCACGGGGCTGTGCGAATCGGCATATTTTTTTACCATTCAATGTTTTCACTGCTTTACCTCTGCCATTTGGAACCCACTTATATGTGTCATAGGTGACATCCACGTATTCGTATCCAGACAAGTTATCGTAGATATAATTTCCCGACGGATCTTTCACACCCGTTTCGCGAACCAGCTGTCCTGCCAAGTCGAATTCTTTTGTCCATACTTTGCTATCATGCGACAAATTCTCGCTAATCATGGACGACGGATATAGCGACGAATAATCCAAACATGCAACCGGATTGTCCAAATATAAGTTGCATTTCGGTGGAAGACAAATTGCACCCTCGTAGCTTTCATTTCCGAATGAACGCTCAATAACGGGCATGAGCGTCCGCTTCTCGCGACATTTCTTCGCAATAAAACTCGTCAGTTTAATACTTTGCCCACGCAATACAAGGAAACTGATCGGCACACTGCAAATCTTCGACATCTCGATATACCCCGTCATCACATCGATTTTGTTCATAAGATGGTGCACCAAGTTACAATCCTGAATACAATATTTCGCAATAATTGCGCGCTCTTTTGGTCCTTCGTTTGTCATGCGAAAGATATCCTGGGGTGTGACGTCGTCTTTTGCTAAACCCCAGCGCACTGATTTCGTCATATCCGGCATTTCGCATCCTTCAATTTCGAAACTGCGTTCTTCCGGATTCACGTTCAGCACTTTGAATTTCTCGCCTTCTTTATACATATCCGTCGAGTGACTGGATTCTTCGAAATGAATATAGTTGCCATTTTCAAGACCCATCAAATTCGAACTCATGATTTTCGTATTTCCGCTAGGCAAGTGTTCGATTTTTTTCACACCATCGCCAATAAAATAACCCGCACAATAGTCCAGCTTATAAGACGAGAGATTGAAATCACGGCGTAAATAATTATACAAATCAACTTGTAACCGCCCCGTCATATCAATATAGTGCAAGTCATGCTGACCGCTTGCAATGACAATAGTGCTTTCCTTGATACCAATTTTACCTGTTTTATAGTCACGCGTCCCGCAAAATTCGCCCTTGTTTCGCGAAAGTGCAAGAAATTCAGTTTCGCATGAGTTTTCCAGCGAACGCTGAAACATGAACTGATAATCAAAGCCGAAGATGTTATATCCAATAATAATATCCGGATTCTCGCGCTGAATAATTTGTGTCCATGCGAGCAATAATTCGCGCTCTGTTTTGCACGTCTGTATTTCGGAGTTTGCGACCTCATCCTTGAGCGTGTCGCATGTGTCGAGAACGATACAATGATTCAAGTAGGGGCGTTTGTTGCCGTAGGTGAGAAACGTCGAACCAATAAACGTTACTTTGTCACCTTCGACGGGTGGGAATATTTCTTGTAAGGATACATTCAACATATTGATTTTGGTTTCGCGGTCCATTTTGTCTGAAGGACATAACAGCAGGTGAACTGGAGTTTCTTTTGGTATTTCTTTTGGTGTTGATTCTTTTGATTTCTTGGTAGTTTTTTTAGGGGCTGGTGCTGGTGCTGGTGCTGGTTTTGATTTCGGTCCATTGCCAGCATATGCACGCATTAATGCATCTGCCTCGTCGTCGTCGCCCTCGTCGCCCTCGTCGTCGCCATGAGCACCTTCGCATTCGTCTTCATCCATTATCTCAACGATATCTTCCTCGTAGTCATTCGCACCGCCTTCTACGTCGTCTTCGTCACCATCGCCGCCATCGCCGCCATCTGCATCCCCTTGATTCGCGTCTTGCGACATTTTTTCAAACATTTTCTCAATCGTATTTAAATCTTGTAGCTTCGCACTAGACTGAATATCGGGAATATGATACGAAATCCATACACCAAATAGCGTCGCAAGTCGTGACTCACTAACTTTGATTTTCGTATAAATTCGGTCAACATCGCCGTGGGGGTCTTTCTCATGATGAAACGCGGTATATACGATTTTTTTAAGGAGTTTCTCGATCGTTTCGTATCGCGCCGCTTCGGCATTCGCATCTGCATTGGCACCGCCACCACCATCCATATTTCGCAAAACTGCACCGCAAATGTCTACCATATTTGTCGCAAGTTTTTTATAAGTTTTTATCGGAATCGGAAAATCGCCATGACTACTGCTCGCCTCAATATCAAAGCTACATATTTTATAAGGCACGATGGTCTCTTTCGCGTTGAGAGGAACAATGTATTTTGACTCGATTTCGTATTCATAAGTGCACGTCGTCGTTTTTAACCCACCGCGCACCTGTTTGACACGCTTGGACTGAAATCCAATCCAACCGGATGGACTGATATCATGGATATGAAAGAACCGCAAAATGGGCGGAATATTGGCTTCATATATTTCCGTCCTTGTATTGGAATAATAGTAACCATCGCGACGAAGCACTTGTTTTCCGGCCTTGAAATTAAACCACATACCTTTCACCTTGTTCATCGTCGCAATATTTTTAAATTTGATTAATACGAACTTGTGTTCTTTCCCGGCATCAAATCCGTATAACTTTTTGCGCTTGATTAGTTTTGAATCAAATTCTAGAACCGAATCTTGGTAGTATTTTCCAAGTTTGTCTTTCAAATGCGAAACAAACGCGGACTTCTGTGGAATCGTCCACTCGTCGCCCACTTTGATATAGAAGAAGGGGCTATAATCGCGAACAAATATTGCACAGGTTTCGCCCTTCTCGTTCAAACCGAACATTTGAATCGTAGTAAACTTCTCGTCCTTTTTGAATTTGTTTTCTCCTTTAGTCTTGGCGTCATCGCTGCCATCGCCATCGCCGTCGCCGATTTCATCCTTGTTTTCTTCGCGTTTTTCGTCAAAGATATTGAAGTCAAATAGACGGAACGATGTGTCTACGTCTTGTGCTGTAAGAGGGGTTGATGTCTCTGACTTTTTGCTCATGTTGATGCCGTTAATACTATATATGATTTAATGTTTATTATCTTTATCAATTTTTATGTTATAATAAACATGATAAAGATAATTCGGTTTATTTAACAAATTTATCTATTAGTGTGGAGAAATTTGTGTTGTTTTTTATTTTACTGCATTTAGCATCTGCATCCGTGACCACGCGATCTGCATCTCTTTGTGCAGCAGGGTTTAGATCGCCCGCGGTAGCATGGGCATGTAGAGCGTTTGCATCCACCGGGACATCTGCATGCGCGGCACTTTCCGTTACGCCTGGTTTTATTTTTACGCGAACGTGAACGCGTATTTCGTCGTCGTCGTCTCGAACCGCCTTGTTGTGGCGCCATTGCTGAGCAACTTGTCATTTTTATGTCTATATAATATGTCTATATAATATAATATAAATATGTTGCTAAACTTTGGGTAACATATTTATATAATTGTTTTTAACTATATTATCGGCGATGGCGACTACGGCGATGTCTATGTCTATGTCTGCGCGTTTGTTTTCGGGGAGTATGGCGAACGCGTTTAGATTTACGATAACTTTTACGCTTTCTGTGAGAAGTTCTTCTTCTACGCGAGCCGCCGTGGCCGCCGCCGAATGTTCGTTCGACAGGCCTTGGTGAAAGACTACGAGCCCCGGAATCCAGTTCTTCTTGTTGTTGTTGTTGTTGTTGTTGTTGTTGTAGTTGTTGTGCGGCTAGTTGTTGTTGTTGTTGTTGTTGTTGGTGGTAGTATTGTTGTTGTAGTGCTTGTCGTTGTAGTTGTTGTTGTTGTTGTTGTCGTTGTTGTTGTTGTTGTTGGTAGTATTGTTGTTGTTGTTGTTGGTAGTATTGTTGTTGTTGTTGTTCTCGATTTTCAAACATTTTTAAACACACTTTAAAAATAGGAACATCATTATGAACGGAAGGATTTTGATTAATTATTTGTTGAATCTGCTCACTACCTACCCCGGGATTATTTATATAAGTTATAAATTGCATTAATACATCATTTACTTTTATACTTATATTAGTGACATTCAGAATTTCCCGCATCAAAGTGATTACTGTAACCTTATCATCTCCACGCCAGACGGAGTTTTTTTCGTCACTTATATATCCTTTTACAAATTCGATGGAATTAGTTAAAATATCTCTTAAAAATCCTTATATGGAGCACCCGCAGGATATACCTCTTGAAACGCACGTTCAAATTCTTCTCCTGTAAAACGACTCATTTTTACACTAAATATTATTATATATAATAATATAATAAAATATTATTATAATATAAAGTAAAATGACCAACTACAACTACAACTACAACTACAACGCGTTATTCATGGCTTTACGCACCATCGGTATTTTATACCTTTTTTATCTGCAGTATACTAACCATGTCAGCATACCCTTGTCTGTAATTTTGATGATTACTATTGGTTCGCTTGGTTTATCTGTTTTATGCAAGTCCAAAAACACTTCTCAAATTGTCAACCATAAACTTTACAACTATGCGGTGTCTTTAGCTGGTTTGATTATTATTGTAAAACAATTCATGATGTAAATTAGTTTTTTTTAATATTTACTATACAATATAATATTATATATTGTATAGTATTTTGATACTTTGATACTTTGATACTTTGTTTTTATAATGAAACTAAAAGATTTTGGATTGGTAGTTAGAACTACTGGTATTATTTATCTTTTATTACTATCCGCAAATGACGTTGTTTATATTCCCCTATCTGTTGTTATACTAATTACTATTGGATATTTGTCTACTGCTATTTCTTGCAAAGAAAAATTATTATCTCCTTCTTTCGAACATCATAAACTGGTGAGTTACTTTATTGCTTTCTTGGGAGTTATTATTATTACAAAGCACTACACATCCGTATTTTTATAGCAGCCCAATAGTCGCGCAGACGGATCCTTCTCTTCGCAAAACGGATGTCGCCAAAAATAAGGGATCGTCTTCTCGCATCCCGCTCCCGTGTAACGACTATCAAAAATACCCCTATAATAGAAACTCTCCTTATCGTATGGCGTATTATATACCTGCGTGTATTCGGTAAATTCTTTATATTTATTATATTCTTCATCTGTAATTTTTTTATCCACATATTCGTTAATGATTTGAAACCAACTTCGCGCATGTCCGCTTACTCCATCGCTAAACGCCTCTTTCCTTCGCCACAGAATGTCATCCGGCAATAATCCCTGAAACGCTTTACGAAAAATATATTTCTCAATTCGTTCATCGTTGAAGGTTTTATATCTCGCTGGAATACTCATCACATATTGCAAAAACTTTTTATCTGCAAATGGCACACGTGCTTCTAACCCTGCGCCACTAATGCTCTTATCTGATCGCAGCAGGTCGAAATAACAAACATCGCGAACCATCCGCACATTTTCGGTGCAAAAGTCTTCATCGGATTTCGCCTTCATAAAGCCACGATACGATCCGAAAATCTCATCCGACATATCCCCGCAATATATAACGCAGTCGTCGCTGTTTTTGAAAATATACTTACTCACCAAATAATTCGGCACCGATGCACGCACAGATGTCGTATCATAGCTCTCAATTTGGTAAATCGTCTCCTCAATCGCATTCAAAAATTCGTTTTCTGACAAGCAAACTTCGTGATGGTTTGTCCCCAAATAATCCGCCACACGCCGTGCCCACGCCAGATCCGTCGATCCCTCAAGTCCGATACTATACGTGTTCAAATCTTTCGCCGGCATATGGCGACACATTACTGCCGCGACGGCGGAACTATCCAGCCCTCCCGAAAGAAGCGCACCTACTTTGCGGTCGCTCATAAGACGTTTTACGACGGCTTCCTCGAAGAGGGCGGCAATATTCGCGCAAATGTTTTCTTCAGCGTCTTCTACTATGTTGTAATGATAGGAACGGGTAATAGAAAGGTGCGAATTTGGGTCGGAGCTGGAATCATGGTAGAATTTCTGGTCGATTGTCAGGTTTTCATAATATGCCTTAAAATAAATACCAGGCGTGGATAAATCAACAGGAGAATTATTGTCTTTATAGATTGCAAAACAACCGGGCGGGAATTGCATAACGTTATGGTATTCATTTGAAATAGCTTTCATTTCACTCGCTACCATGATTCCGGTATGGTATGAATGTTTGTCGCATGAACCGATAAAAAGCGACCTTATGCCGACCGGGTCGCGTGCAATAAATGTGCACCTATTTTCATAGTCGTGTAATACAAGCGCGAATACCCCGTCTAATTTCTTGAGTGTCTCACACATTCCAATTTTTCGATACAGGTGAATAATAATCTCGCAATCCGATTTGCTCTGATATTCGGTCTCCAGTCCATATTCTTTTATAAGAGCACGGAAATTATAAATTTCGCCGTTGCAAATGAGGCGACAATTCTTGATAAAAAAGGGCTGATTACTTTCGGGCGTTTGTCCATTGATTGCAAGACGATGAAATCCCCAGAACATCTGATAGGGAAGCTTGGACAATGGTTGGTTGAACTCGGTAGTATATGTGGTAGTATAGTTGGACGACGTTGTTGATGTGACCAACATAGTTGTGTCGTTAATAAAAACACTATTGTCGGGGCCGCGGTGTGTTATTTTACTGAAATACGATTGGTGGTTCTTTAATTCAGACAACAATCGTTTTTTATGTATTTTTAAATCTTTAGGTGATACAAATTTTTGATAAAAATAAATGCCGCACATAGTTAGCGTTATTTAGTCGTGGTATTTTATATTGTCACAATGTCTTTAACCTATTTTTAAAAACATTATGTATTACAACAAAATATAATATAATAATATAGTAATAATAGCAATAATAGTAACTATACCAACTATACCAACTATACCAACTATACCAACTTACCGAATGTCATCAGCAGTATCTTCCGGATCTTCCGAAAGTCGTTATAACAATAATAGCATCAGCGCCCCTGATAGAATTCACGGAGTAGTGAATAAATTATTCTTGTGTCAAAATGAGCGAACCGATGAACTAAACGAGCGTATTTCGTCTAGAAACATCCCGTCTGCCCCCTTGCAGCCCTTTTATTACCAAACCCCGGTTTCTACAAAATACGGATATATGCCAATATTAGACCAAAGCAAAGGAACATCCGTGCTTTTAAATAACTACCCCATCTATAGCCCGCATACCACGTTTAATCCGGGTAACAATATGGCGCCTTGGCATGGGTTTGCAAATAATGTGAATGTAGAATCGACGCTGCGAAATCAGTTTTTTGGGCTGCAAGATTGTGGACAAGCTTATTATGTTCCTTCTTCGAACAGCGATTTGTATAAGGTTAGTGTTCCTGCTTCTTCACAACCCGTAAACCAAAAATTTCCTGGATTATTCCAAAGAGAAGTGTTTGACCATTTTAACCCGAATACTAATAATTTAGGAAATAGTTTTTTTAATAATAGCACGAGAACTGACATTAAAGATATACCTATTGATAGAGAAGGGTCGTTTTGTTCTTCGTAGTGTGTTTAAGTTGCAAATGCAGATAAGTTTTATAATAGTTAATATTTTGCTATTATAAAATAACAAAACGATATCGTTGTCGTTATTATGCAAGACGCTGTGCCAGACAACTCAACCATATATATCAATACTCCTGCTCTTGATTCAAGAGAGAAAGGAGAGAAAGGAGAGAAAATACAAAATGAAATACTAAAATCGAAAATGGACTTAAATGCCTTTGATATTGTCAACTATATTACACTCGAAATGATGTCAAATAATGATTCGTATACTAAATATTTAAAACAGAATAAACTGGATCATGATGCAGTGTTAAAAAAAGAGAAGAGATTTTATAGAAAACGGATTATTGCTTTAACAAAAGATATATTGTTTAATAATGTCAATGCGAACCCTGGTGTGAACCCTGGTGTGAATACCGACGCAACACCACCATCGCAGCCAGATATTCCAAAGATAGATGATATTATTGTGTCCGCATTCAATACTTATGCGCGACTATGTATTTCTCATTTTAAGTTTAAAGATACTATGGATACCATCCAAGGGGAATATAAAGATATGAATCACGAAACACACACAGAAAATAAAATAGTCGATGACTTGGATGAAGATATGTCAAATAATATAAACGAGGCGAATAAACTATGTATGAAACAAAATGATAAAAAGATATTGACGCTAGACGCTTACGTAGTTAAAACAAGTGCACCAAAAAAAGAAATGATACTTCCAAAAACCAAAAATGTAAACCTGAAAGACCCTAAATATAAGAAAAAGGATATTAAGGTATCCGTGTCTATGTTGGCACCCACTACTATGCCAACGACAAATTAATTTAATATATATATTTTATATATACATGAAATCAAGAAGAATACGTTCTATTTTAAAATTTGCAGACAATGTTGATGTTATAGAGGATGGCAACGACGGCGACGGCAACGGCAAAGTTAAAAAAAGAAAAATAAATAAAAAGCGGAATAAAAAAACTATCAAGGCTAAGAAAATAAGAAGAATAAGAAGAAGTAAACGTGAAGCAATCATGGATAAAGGTCGCGACACTCGCGCCGACGAAGAAGACAAAGACAACGACGTTGAGAAACATCCCGATGGATTTGTAAAATTGCAATGTAGCCCAAAACACCAAGATAACGACTTCACGTGTTATAGCAACGAGTCGCTGTTTAAATTAAAATCATTATGGAATGCGCGGCATCCGGATGTTTTGATTACATCCAACGAACCTCGCGAAATATGGGAATCATTAAAACAACGTTTAAAAAATATTTGCAACAAGGAGTCGTGTTGGCTGAAACAGAATTTTGCTTCAACGGGACTTGATAAAGAAATGTTGATGTATACATTTGCACCCAAAAGCCCCGATGATTGGAAAAAAAATCCAAATGAGTGGCTAAACAGCATTGATATTGAAAATGTAATGAAACAATACGAAAAGGAGTTTCCATATTTTGATTTCATAGGTGCAGCACCGATTGATTTTGATTCTCCGAAAATGTATGGCGAATGTGTGTGGGAAGAATTGTGTCATTTTGATTTGCGTATATCGGTGCGAAATGGAAAGAACAAAATCGGTATTGTATTTAATACCGACCCGCATTATTTATCAGGGTCACATTGGATTTCAATGTTTATTAGTTTAAAACAGAATAATCAGTATATCTTTTTCTTCGATAGCACAGGGACGCCACCTCCAAAAGAAGTGAAACGATTAATTGATAAAATAAAGCAACAAGGTAAAGCACTGGGTATTACTTTTAAATATATTGAAAATAAAAAACACCACCAGAAGAAACCGACCGAGTGTGGAATGTATGCTCTATTTATGATTATTAATCTTTTGCGCGAAACCATGAAACCGGAGGACTTCATAGTAGATGTTTTCCCGGATGAACAGATGGAGAAGTTTCGCAAATTATATTTTAATCGTGACTTGTAGGATTAAAAATTAAACATTACTGGATTTGTGCAGTTGTCAATTATGCGACCTTTTGATGACCATCTATAAAAGTGATACATCTTTAGATCAACTATACTTTTTAGATTAGAAAAATAATCATCGTCACATAGCTGGTGTATACCTGTTGTTTTTATAGACGACACTTTGTATATATTTTTACTTCGTTCGCAATAAGGATTATGTTTAGAAACTGCCACTATTTGCTTTGGGGTGATTTGTGTATTAGGATATTCGTCATGGGCTGAATCCGCCCATATATTGCAAAAACCGAAAATATCAATACTTGAATTGTCTTTTATGTATTGATGTAGTAAGGGGTGTTGTGATTGTGGTGTGGGTATGTGCAAATATTCGTCAAAGTCGCAAAATATCATGTATTGAGATATGTCCTTACCATATCGATAAAGAGCGTGATGTATTTGCCCCATTTGCGCATGATGACAATATTTAAATTCTCGTGGATTCCAGTAGTGAAAATTCCATTCTACAAGTGTTACGTTTTTGTATTGCGGTCTGTTAAAAAACGTATATATTTCCGGTGTAATAGTGCCGTTATAATATAAATAAAAATGAGACACGCCTTGTTTTGTATAATAGTTATAAAAAAATGGGAACAAGCTATAGTCGTGTTTAAATAAGGTTGTAAGGGTTAAAAAGTGGGTTGGTGTGTTGGTTGCGTCTATGTCTATATGCTTTAAATGATATGTTTTTTTTACTTTGTTGCATAATATATCAATCGTAATAGAGTCGTTGCGTTGTCCGGGTTGTCCGACTTCACTTGTATTGGCAATATCATATATAAATACTGAAATAGGCTCATACGAATCTTTAATGTGTTTTTCTGAAGGAATCAGGTTGACATTATTTAATGTGACTAAAAAATTATTTATTGTATATGGCTCGTTGTATATTGGCATTATCAAATATAATTTGTTATTTTTATAAAAAATATCAAAAAAAAGCAGGTTTACATTGTTGATATAAAAAGGGTTAATATCTCTTGTAATGTTGTTGACGTAGTTAACTAGAGATGGGTTACTATTACCATTTTTTCTATTTTTTACGTAGTTTAAGTTGAACATACTGAAAAATTACGTTATAAAAAAGTTACTTTATAATATTATATAAAAAATAAATATTAAATATTTATTTGTTATTATATTTATTGCACGATATAGTTCGTATAGTTAGCACATAGATAAAATGTCATTTGTAGAATTTACTAGTAATAAAAACAAAGGAGTCCTATGGGGTCTTTTACAAGAGGGGGGTGTGTTTGACAATATTCCTGCTTCCATGTTTCAAAATGTTAAAAATATTTTTGAAATGTCGATAATATCGATGAAACACGAATTTAATATATTTTTTGATAAAAACGACGAGGGTGACGACGACTACGATAAAAAGGCTGCTGAAATGATTATAAATAGTAACAAATCGGTTATTAAAAAAGTGATAGATGAAGTGAATAAAATAAAAATGAAGAATGAAAATAGCGTGAAGCAGGCACAGGTGCAAGCACAAGCGCAAGCACAAGCACAAGCGCAAGCGCAACAAAATTCGTTACCATTACATTTGAAACCGATTACACCTATACCTACATCTACAAAAAAACCAAAAATAGAAGAAATATACCGCGCTGATGATATTAAGAAAACGCGAATGAGTGAGCTTGAAATACGTTTAAAAGAAAAACAGACCGAAATGGATAATATGTTGAATAACAAGAAACCGGAACATATTGATTTTTCAGATAAGGCACTGGGTAAAAATAGAGACTCAGATTTATATGATAAGAAACTTGCAGGCGATGAGATGGAAAGATTATTGGCGGAAGCTTTGGCATCACGCGAACGCGAACTCGAGAAACTGAATATAAATGTAGGTAGTTATAGCAAAGGTGTAAGTGGTGGGGGCGGGGGTGGCGATGGTAATGCCGAGATTCCTGTGAATAAGATAGTCACGAAACGTCTACGCGAGTCAAAAAATGTTACATTCAATGATGAATACAATACCAAGATGGAATATGAAAATCAGGAAAATGGAAATGTAAATGGAAATCAAGAATACGAAAATAATCATACTACCGAAGAGAACGAATTGTCATTTTTTTCAAAACTTAAGCTTAAAACGTTGGATTCTACGCCTTTAGATGATATTATGAATAATGCAAATAGAAACGACGACGAGGGCGATGAAGATGATAATGAAGAGGAAAAAGAAATAATGCAGCTTCGCGTTCAAGAGATCGGCAACTTTTCGGGGAGTAGAGAACCGAGAGAACCGAGAGAACCGAGAGAAACGAGAGAAGCGGTAGAAATGCAACAAATTCAACAAATGAGAGAAATGCAAAGGTATATTATCTTAGAACAAAGAATTAAGGCAATTCACGATGATTTGAATGAAATCAAGAAAAATCAGGGACTTATTTTAGGTTTATTAGAAAAGAAACTTAAGTAATTTTTTTTAGTAAGATATATTAATATAATGTCATGGTATTAAATAAATTAAAATCAAGAAGTATAAAGCGAAGTAAACGTGCAAAACATGGTAAATATAGTAAACGTAAAGGACGTGTGCGCGTATACCACCAAAAATATAAAAAACATTATACACGAAAATATGGAAAACAAATACAAAGACGAATACGGAGTAAAAAAGGTGGAGAACTAACTCTTAACATACCTAATATGAATACCCCTGTAACAATATTGTATCGATATTTTGCCAGGATTACAAAACCCAATGAAGATAGTTTTAGAGAAGACGATAAACAAGAACAAATAACTATGTATACACAACAAGATACACCGAATTCTATTTTTATTGCACGATGTCCTAGTAAAGATTGTAGTACAGAAACGGGTGCACAAATAATGAAAATAGATGATAAGTCTCTTAAAAAAGATGCTAGTAAAAACGAATATTCTTTTAGTTCAGACGGAATAAAATATAAAATAAAAATAGATGATGGGATTGGAGGTGTTGGAGTGACTTTATTAGATGTTTTTGATGCATATACTAGAACAAAAAAAAGTGAAGTGAAAGAGGCTGCAGAAGAACCGGCGAAGACACCTGTAGAACCAGTGGAAATATCAGAAGCACCTGCTGAGGCACCAGTGAAGACACCTGTAGTACCAGTGGATACATCAGAAGCACCTGCTGAGGCACCAGTGAAGACACCTGTAGTACCAGTGGATACATCAGAAGCACCAGAGACAACACCTGCAGATGTAAAAACACCACAAATGAGTGAAAAAAATAAAAAATTTCAGGAATTAATGGACTCAATTAATTTTTTACAACCCGGTATAGATGATATTAGAAAAATGTTAAAAGTAACTAATGAAACTACATGTTCATTTTTTTGTAATCCTGATGAATGTGATAAAACAATGTTAGAAAAACTAAGACAAAAATATATGGAAAAAATAAAAAATAATAATAGTGTTTCAGAAACCGATGATGCAATTGGAATATTTTATGATACACTGGATGAAAATTTATTCCTTATATTAGAGAATTTTTATGTTCAGTCACAAATTCTTACCAAGGAAAAACTAAAAGAATTATTTAACCAGTGTCATCAGACTATATCATACAGCAGCTTGACTGACCCAAGAAGTACACGTAAAAATTTACATGGAATTATCAATACTTTATATAAAAAAATCAGAGACTCTATTCAAAAAAATGATAGTTACCTGCAAGAAAATTTTGAAAATATGAAAAAACTATTAGATTTATTAAATTCTATGACTCCTGCAAATATGAAAAAACTATTAGATTTATTAGATTCTATGACTCCTGCAAATATGAAAAAACTATTACAACTATTAAATTCTATGACTCCTGAAAATATAGGAATTATACTACAAGCATTAAATACAAAATTTAATATTTCAAATTCGGGTGGTGTAGTACTTGCTAACTCAGACCATTCTATGGGTTTGTTATTAAGTTACCACTTAAAATTAGATGCAGAAAGTATGAGTAAACTTTTAGATTTTTATAGTTTTAGTGAGATAAAACAAAGCGTAGACCCTAAAAGTAAGATTGTAAGATACGATATTATTTGTCATAAATATAAAGGAGAACAAACCCCACTTCTTAAAAGTATTTCAATAGGTAAAGAAGATTCTTCAACATGTAAAGCAATAGAAGTATTGAATGAATCTATAGAAATATTTACCTCATTTTTAAAAAATATAAGCGAATATAAAAAAAATAAAGTCTATATCGATGTAAGACATGAGTATGACGAAAATTTATTTAAAGCAGACGACGAATGCAGACTTAGACATTATCAAGGAGGTGGTAAAAGAAAGACATTAAAAAAGAAACGTCTTGTTAATAGTAGACGAAAAACTATGATAAAACAATAATAAATTAATAGTAAACATATCAAAAATATTATACATATCAAAAATATTATACAAAATATATAATATTTTTACCCACACATTATTTTTCTCTCCTTTCTCGTGTTCTCATGTTCTCATGTTCTCATGGGGTTTCACTTGGTCGTTTGCTTACTACCATACCTCCGGTTCCTGATGAAGCAGTAGGAAGTTTCGAGCTTGGTTTTGGGACAGGTACCGCTCCAGTTTCTTTTTCGATTTCACTCAACGGCACCAACTTCGCCTTCCCGTCTTTATTTATTTCCATCTTTCCAATACATAATGGTTCGCCTCCCACTTCTTGCGACACAATATAGCTACTATGATCGTATACTAATTTCGTCGACTTATCATACGCATATTTAACCGGTTTACCAGCCACGCTTGCAGTGATTTCAACCAATTTCAACGTCGTCTGTTTCACGTTTCTTGATGCCGATGTATCCGACTCCTCATTATCCACCGATGGAGGATAAGAAAACTTATTCGAAGACACGCTACCAAATGTGAAACATTTCAATTTTTCCTTGGAGTTCTTATCACGATGGATGGCACAATCAATCGATGCCTCTTTTATGGCCATAAGTAATTGTTTATTGATTTCCTCTTTGATGGTCGATATTTCAAACAATGCTTGGTCGGTTGTTATCGGTTTTTGTGCGTTTAGTTTGCTGACGTCATTCAGACGCAACTCCAGTGACGCATCGTCCGTCATTTGTTCCGGCGTGAACCGCATAATATACATCATCACATAAACACTTCGCAATTTCTCGTCTTTCAGGTCGTTGTGACTGCAAATACGTCTAGCCCTCCCAATAACTTGCTCGATTCTCACCGGCTGCCAATAAGGTTCCATAATATGGACATAACGCACATTTCGCAAACTAATACCCTCGGCACCGGATGCAGTGATCATAAGAACCTTGACAATCTCGCCCATAAAATTATTTGCGGATTTCGGCACCAGTTGTTGTTTTAATGTGACGGGAATATAGTCCCATGTGCTATTGAATACATTTCTTATTATTTCACGCTCCTCGTCGCTTTCTGTTCCCGTATACAAAGCATATGTTGGTTTACCCTGGTCGGCTTCGCTAATATCAAGCACCCAAGCACCCGACTCGTTTTTCCGTATTTTAAAACGGGCAAATCCGTTCGCTTCAAGAACCATCGCAAAAAGCCCGATCCCTTCAATCGTTCGAAACTGGCTATATACCAAATGAAGACCATAGTGGTGTGATTCTGTTATGTTTTCCAACATTGCTAAAAACTTCGGGCTATACGTTTGCAGTTCACCCTGCGGTGCTTTTGTAAGGTAGCGCGACATTCCGCTGCGAATACGCATAAGCGCAGTTGCAATCCGTTTTTCGTAGGAGGCGTCAACCTTTTGCTCAATTTCTTTCACCATTTCTTCTACGTCGTCGCCCGCGTGCTCGCCATTCATATTGTCAATACGTTCGGCGGCGGTGAGTGCATCTACATCTTCCTCATTTGTTCCCTCGTTGACTGCACCTTCTACGTCTATACCTTCTTTCGGAAGCGGGCGCGTGATTTCGGTGGGGAAAACAAAATTGCAAAAAAGACGCGAAAAAATACGATAAGAGGATACTGCATCCTCGTAGATGTCGCTGCCGCCAACGCCACCCGCACCCGCACCTGACGGACCTTTTGATTTGGAGCCTGTAGCACCCAGACGTTTTTTGGTTCGCGCATTTTTCTCCAGCTTTCGTTCCGCCTTGCGTGCTTCTTCGTATGCTGCAAACTGATGCGTGCTCATCGGTATTTCAATAACGCGAAAATGGGTTTCTTTTTCATAAGCCGGCATAAGCTGTTCTTGCGCACTGCGAAAATATGACGCCAAACCGAGAATACGTCGCTGAAACATTCTAATATTTTTTACATTTCCAGATTGTGCGTCGATAAAATAAGATCGAAACGCGTCAAGACTATCGGGTAATGCTTTATAGGTCTCAATCGTAATACTTCCTGGGACGACATTTATGCCCCGACCTTTCAATGTTGTAAGCACCATGCGTTCAAATTCAGTGTCAGTAAGCTGCGGCACTTCGCCAGGTGCACCCGAACCTTCGCTCGACAAACCTACACCTCTATATTCGCCGCGCTCATTTACGTTTACAAACCCAAACGGATTGCGTGTAATTGTAAGCACATGCGATGTGTCGTTATAGTCCATATAGTCCAACATTTCGAGACCTGAAAACAACTGGTCTAGTGTTTTCTTATCTATTTTTGATTGTGGCCCGCTTGCCGACTCGGTTCCAACTTGAAGGGGTATTTTCCATACTTTGATATATCCGCGCAATATATTAAAAATAATTGCGACTTCATTGGGGTAGTTGATTACGGGTGTTCCACTCAAAAGGATGATTTTTACATTTTGTGCAGTGAGTAGTAACTCATATAGTCGCATTGAAAGCGAAGTAGGTCGTCGCAATTTATTCACAATTCTGCTGATAAAATTATGCGCCTCATCGATAATAACTACGCGGTCATTAAAGGGATTCTCCGTAAAATTGGATGTAAGTGTATTGAGGTGACTCAGACGCATACCATTGTAGTTGATAAACTGGTATTTTGCGCTAATCATTTTATTCAATTGGTTGTCAAGGCTTTCGCGTTCACCGGCGTTCAGCGACGTATAATTGGACGATTTCTTAATATTAACAAGCCATGCGCCATTTTGGTCAATAATAAATTGTTTAGGCAGTGATAAAATAGCGGACAATGTTTCAACCATTGGGTCAACCTTGCTTTGAATGCCTACAAATTCCCAGTATTGATTTTTCTTGTAAATATCATCGCCGCATTTTTTCAATTCTTCTACATAGTTTCTTTGCAGCGATGCAGGCGTCATAACGATGACTTTTTTGTGTGTTTTCAATCCTTCGGCAATTGCAATCGACGAACACGTCTTGCCACTCCCGAGACCATGATATAACAATAAACCACGATAAGGGGTGTAAATATTCAAATAATCGCGGACTATTTTTTGATGCGTAAGTAGCGAGAAATCCTTGTTTTTCTCTGGGTCACACGAAATCGTTTCTGTTTGATCGGCAACTTCTGCATGATACGTCATAAAAAGCTGATTAATAAAATTAACGAATTTTTCGCGATTGTTCATATAGTATGCGGATGCTCTTATACCGAGGGGTGGAATACGCGGCAACCTTTCGCGCACTATTTGGTCACCGATTTGAAGATCCTGCATTTCTTGTGTCATAATACCGAATTCTGGTTTTTCAAATACGCGCCCCTTTCTACTGGCAGTGATGCGTTCGGGTGTGGCGGCGGCGGCGGCGGCGGCTCCAACCCCGGCTTCGGCTCCTGATTTCCGTGCTTCAAGCAAAAGCGAGGTATCTTCTTCTAAATAGATATGTTTTGGTATTTTTTTTATAATGACAACTTGACGAAGAAGTGCGACGGGTTGTTCAGGGGTCGCTTTTGCACCAAGACCAAGCGACAAAGGTGCAAGCTTGGGTTTTAACTTAGACTCTTTAGATGGCTCTATGGGTGCAGCAACACAAATGGGAAGTGCACATTGCAACTTTTTAATAATGTCTGTGCGGCTTACTAATTTCTGTTCGCGTTGGTCATTCACTACTATGGCAGCCTCGCCTTGTTCGCCTTCTTCGCCTACCGGTTTTGCAAGCCTTGCTTTAAATACTATACGAACTTTATGCGGAGCTGCTGGTTTTGCGGCGGCGGCAGCGGCGGCGGCAGCCACACCAACACCAAGAGGATTTTGCAATTGTTCAATTACGGATTTCGGTGCTAAATTTGTCTGAAGTGCATTAATCATTCTCACTGCGGCAAAATCTGTGCCGGGTTTTTCACTTGGAAGAATATGGGGTCCAATATTTGGCGCACCCTCGATAATTGGTATCTGTGTTTGTGTTTGTGTTTGTGCCCGCGTTTCTTCTATACGTGGTTGCATGGATTCATCGGAAAAAATATCTTCACTCTGTTCTTCAACACGAATAGGCACGGGTGCAGTAGTCATATGCTGGGGTAGAGGTGGAGGCGGAGGCGGAGACGACGAAGAAGCACTTCCGAAACCACTCCCAAATCCTTTTCCTACATTTATATCTGGAAGCGATGTTCGTATGCTATCAAAACCAGATGAAAGAAGTGATGCAACATGCTGTATAGGCGATTTGGGTGATCCAATAGCGCCGGATGTTGCACCTAGAGCAATCGATTCTTTTATTGTTGTTTTTTTTTGTTCTAATTCTGCGATACTTCTTTTAAGTTGCGAATTTTCTTCCAAATCGGATTTTGCAGGAGAGCCTTGCGGTGCCTCTGACAACAATCGATTTGATTCTATTAATTTTGATTTTAGATTTTCTATTTTTGATTCAAGTTCTGGTATATCCATTTTCAATGTATATATATATACTATACTATCAATAGATATATTTACTAATATATTTATTGATATATTTTATTTAAAAAAAAGAACACACTACGATATACTCTAGACTAGATGCACTACATGCACTACATGGACTACATAGACTACATATATTGAATTGCCAAGTCGCATGCCATTTGTTCGGCTTTCTTTTTAATCTTATGTGTCCCCGATGCAAAATGCACTAAAATATGCCCCCTATCTTCATAGATTTCTCGTATTTTTGCAAATGATCTCAGTTCGCTGTAGTTGACTGCATTCCTATAATCGACTTGATATATTTCTTTACCTAAACATAAGAAAACGCCCATAGTATACCCCGTTTCGATATCGTGTTGTATTTCTAAATAATCGGGCGTTGTTTTAAATTCCTTCTGTATCTTCACTTGCAAAATATTCTTATAGTTGTCGTCATTTTTGATAAGGGAAATCCAGTCAATATGTCGTTCAAATACCCCCTCGATAAACTTCTGCGCCATTTGAAACCCGGGACCCGTGACAAATACGTTTTCAAACCATTTCTCATCATCGTGCACCGATATTTTGTTAAAATCAAGAAAGAGTGCACCTATAAACGCCTCAAACAAGCATCCCAATTTTTTAAGATTGGTTCGCGTCTTCTTTTCCTCCGCATGTTTCGAAATAATAAACCATTTATGTAGTCCCATCTCAAGTGCCAGTTTGCCAATGGATTCATTTTTTACAATGGCGATTTTTTTCTCGGTCATGAAGCCTTCATTCTCTTTAGGAAATCTGCGATACAAATAGTATTTTGTAACACACTCTAAAACTCCGTCGCCCAGGAACTCGAGACGTTCATTTGACTTTGTGCGGAGCGCCATACAATTGGACGGCTGAGGTGTTATTTTTATATTTTCGCGCGCATTTTCGAGTTGGGGGCGTTTTGTATAGGATGCGTGAATAAATGCACGACGATACAATTCAAAATTATGAAGTTTAGACGGAACACCATAGGTCGAAAGAATAGATTGAACATCATTCAATGTAATCTCTCTGTTGTCTGAATTATATGGATTAAATATATATCCATACCCGTCATCTGATGGAACAATATCAGCATCATTTAGAATATTTTTGCTTAAAGTAGCAGAACTTGAACCGGGGTTAGTAGGTGAATGTTGTTCTTGGGTTGACATATCGGTGTGTGTATGTGTCTGTGTCTGGGTATATCTGTTAATTATATTATATCTTTAAATGATTTCAATTTAATTTACTTTGTAATTATGTAAAAAAAAATATTGTATTAGTATTTTATATATTTTTTATATTTAGCATATATATAATAAAATAAAATGGTTTTAAGTGGTCCTAAAAGGGTTTCAGCAATAAGTTCTCTTACTAACAAAGGGTGCATCTTTGGAAGTATGGCCGGGTTGGCGCCTACTACAGGTTTGAACCCTAATCTGCTGAACGTGTATCGTGCAAATACGAACTATTGTCAGAACAAGTGTATCCCAACTGGTTGCAATGCAGGGTTTACTTATATGCAACAGAATGGTCTCATCGCCTGCAACAAGAGTGCTGGTGGTATCGGTCGTTCTCAATACTCACCTGGTATCCGCAGATTGTTTGGTGGTGGTTGCCAAAAGGGGGTTTAATACTTCTATTATTTAGACCGGTATAGTATGTATGGCGCGGTGTAGTATAGTTTTAATTTTATAATATAGCAAAAAAACTATATTATAAAATGCACCAACAAACTAAAACAATCCAGTAAACCAACAAATCCAACAATAATATAATATTACCAGATTATATATTCAAATCAGAATCGAAATGCCTCAAAGAAATGGACAAAGAAGCAGAAACGGCCGGTCAGCGATGGCCCGTCGCGTTTTATTTAGCGGACCTGGTTCTACTGACGGACTATACGCAAATACCCAAAATGGCGGAGGACCGAAAAAGGGTGGCGCACAGCCATCAGCAACAGGATTCATGATTCCTTTTGGACAAAGGTCGCAAATCGCGGTTCCCGCCCTGAACAAAGATTTTTTATTCAGCTTTAGACAATATTACAATGCTCCACGTCACGCTGGGCCCAAGTTGTAAGGTTTAGAGGTTTGAGAGAGGCGTGTGCTATTTTCATCATAATTTGCCAATATATAATTATAATGAAAAATATTTAAGTAGTTTGGATAACTACTAAAACTATATATGTTAAAACGATTTAGAAATGTTTATCGCTAATTATATATCATATCCTATCCTATCCTATCCTGTCCTATCCTGTCTATCCTATTAACAAAGTAACGGCACAACCGATAAACACAAAATGATAATCAAGATCGACAATCGTGAAACGACGCTTATACCATTGATAGAGAAACGTTTTGAAATATTTATAAATTCTGATACAACTATTGAAGACATTCATGAAGGAATTGATGACGGAATCGGAGATGATGGTAATAGTAATGGTAAAGTTTCGGCAAAAAAGCTAAAATCGAAAACACCTGCCCTTGGTAATACAAGTGTTACCAATAACGGATGTTTGGTTCCTTTGCATATATTTAGCGAAGTTGAAATGCAAACGAATATATTACCGGAAGTAACACCGGAAATAAGACATATTGCGCGCGTTGGTAGCAAACATTCTATCAAAAAAGAACAACTTGCCGTTGGTGATATTATTTTAGAAAACGATAAAGGAGAAGTTGTTATTATTTTTGAAAGAAAAACACTATACGATTTAGCTGCAAGTATCCGCGATGGTAGATATAATGAGCAGTCTTTTCGCCTAGATAAAGAAAATATTCATAACCATAATATCGTATACATTATTGAGGGGGATATAGAAAGGTATATTGAAAAGAAGGGTCGTGTATCAAGAAAGACCCTAATTAGTTGTATGTTTTCTCTTTTGTATTATAAAGGCTTTTCTGTATTTAGGACAAATTCGATATGTGAAACTGCCGACGTTATTGTATTTTTTGCAGACAAATATTACAAGACGGGTATAAGCGATAAGTCGCGCACGCCTTATTATAACAACGAGCCACGCGAAGTGGTATTATCATCACCTACTACAAAAGGAAGCGATGATAGTGACGACAACGAAAAATATTGTGCTGCTTTGAAAACGCATAAAGAAAAAAATGAATATATTACACCTGATAATATTAATATAATCATGCTAACATGTGTGCCTGGAATAAGCTCTAAAGTAGCGACACAACTTATGCGTGAATATAAGAGTATACAAAATCTCTTATATCAACTTGAAAAAAAACCCGATATATTAAATACATTTATGATTAAAACCGAGGGCGTGGGCACGGGCGTGGGTGCAAAGACTACATTCAGAAAAATAAACAGAACGTGTGTAGAAAATATTAAAAAGTTTCTTATTACAAATTCAGGTAACCCCCCTACTCAATAACAAAACAAATATTCGGTTAACTACTTGCCACAAGTGAAACATTGTTATCTTTATAATATCCAGCATCGATTAGTGTCTGCGTAAAATCGGCACCACCCCAGTTATTATCCATTGGATTTGGGCTTAGGCCTGTTGACTGCTGAATATAGTCGAGCATCATGTCGGGAGTAAACTCGCCTTGATCCATATTTGATGCATCATATCCAGGATACGAATTTACGTTATAGGGTGCGTCATCACGCGATGCATCTAGTAAATTCGTAATATGTCTCCTGGGGGGAGGCATTGCATTTGGATTTGTTATTGGGGGTAACCCTCCTTGTAAATCTGTTGGGCTGGGACGTATTTTATAAACTACCTCACCTTGTGTATTTTCCGTATGTTGCAAGTATAAAACGGGGCACGTAAATCCAACAGAACGTTGCCACTCCGTGAATTGAACATATTCCTCTAAATTATTAAAGGTAACGGGGTTTACGCCCGGCACGATGTGTTTATTTGAATTATATAAATAGATTTGCGAACCCTTTTGAACAAGAATATTGGGGCAATTGGAGTTGCTATTTGTATTTTTAGGCATGGTGAGTGCTTCTTTGAAATCCGCAGATGAGTAGTTCAATACAAAATATGCACCCATTAAAAATAAAACCGCGATGATAACATATTTATGATACATTATGTGTTGTTTGTATTGTGTTTATGTATTATATATAATTATGCTATATATTATATATAATTATATGATAAAATACTACCCATAATTATTCTAAATCTGTAATAATAATATTATATAGGCAAAGTATATAGGCAAAGTATATAGGCAAAGTATATAGGCAAAGTATATAGGCAAAATGGTGAATTTTTTTAATAAAGGCGCGAACCATCATACCATGGTTATGTTAACAGATGCCGATATTAAAAGGCTAAAAAAAAACCATGGGGTTGTATTGTTTTTTATGAATGGTTGTGGTCACTGCGTTAGTATGAAAGATGACTGGAATATGGCGGTACATGAATGTAGAAGTAGTGGCGTCGGTCACGCAAGAGATGATTTTGTATTGGGTGCGATTGAAAGCGGAAATACTAACCTATTTAAAGAAAATGGAATATCGCACAATGTAAGCGGATATCCGACTATATTGTATATTAGTTCTGAAGGTATTCAACGAGGAGACGCGAATCATGAAAAATACGAAAACCCTCGCACAAAAGCTGCATTTGTAGAATGGATTAAGGATAAAAAAAATAAAAAGAATAAAAAGAACGGGAATAATCATCTAGAAATATCTGCACCTGTTGTTCGTATTATTAAAAATAAAGGTAAACAAATCGGCGGGGGTCGCATTCGTAGGCGCAGAAAAACACACAAGTCTAAATCGAAAAAATACACCAGGCGTCAGCGTCATACTCGTCGGCGTCGTAGCCATATGAAAGGGGGTGGGTGTGGATGTGGATCGGGTGGATTATTTGGACAATAACAATACTCTACCTATCGACGTCTTTTTGAATACCTTTTGGTGTTTGTGTTTGTGTTTGTGCGTCTGCGGTTGGTTTTGGTTTTCAAATAGTTACTAAAACCACCTACTGGAACATTCGGTTTTACTAATACCGAAGATGTATTGGTATTGGTATTGGTGCTGGGTCCAAGTGCAGTTCCGCATGCCACGCATATAATAAATTCTCGCATTTCGGTAAGTGATATAGATATACCCGTAATAGCAGTTGCAGATGGATATTTATCAGTAGTATACTTAATCAGTGCTTGTATCGCTTCATCATGAGTATCGTCGATTTTTTTGTTGATTGCACTATTTGCACCACCAAAAATACCCGTTACATTTCCTACTATATCACGGAAAAAAGATACCGCATGAACCATAGTCCCTCTTACAAATCCTAATGGTGTATAGGCTTTCTCATCATAGTTGCTAGTTGTAAATAACTTAAGTGACATTTGATTATTGATGGTTGGTTGTCGCGATGATTGTCTGGGGTTTTTATTACCTATGTATTACCTATTATGTATTACATATATATTTTATATTTTTCGTATCAAAAAATTGAAACGAAAAGTATCATTAAAATGGTATATACAGATCTACAAGCCTTCAAACTATCAACACGTATCAAATAATAAAAATGTCTGTTCTCAACAACAACAACAACAACAACAACAACAACAACGCGACGGCAACGACGACAGACGTTGAGACTATAGAAATAGAGCAGCCAAAAAATGAAATACATAAAATACATACTAAATTTAGCCTGCTTAAAAAACTTGGAAAAATCGACATTTCAAAGTCGCGATCTTTGGATTCGATCGAAGACATTCCTCCTCCTTCTACTTCTACTTCTACTCCTACCCCTCCTACTCCTCCTCCCAGCGCGAAACCGGTTCGCAACAAAACACACGAATATTATTATAAGCATCGCGAAGAAAAACTAGAATATCAGAAGAATTATAACCGCGAAAAGGGAGCCGAGATCAAAGATTACAACAAAAGTTACTACATGAAGCGTCGAGAAGAAATTCTCGAAAAGGCCAAGACAAAGATTACCTGTGAATGCGGATGCGTGGTTCAGTTGTTTAATATGATCCCACATAAAAAGACAAAAAAACATGCTCGCTATCTTGAAATGCGACAGACCATGATGAATGCAGTTGTTGGTGCGGCGACTATACTATAGATACAAAATGCTAAATTCTAAGCTTATTTACTATTATAACATTAAATTTTTTTTCATTGTTCGATTTTTACGAGTTTGTTTTTTTTTAAACGATTTCGACTTCATATTTTTTTTTGTAGGTGTAGGACTATCGTCGCCCATATCCATGTCCATATCTTTATCCTCCTTGAAAAAGCCTTTCATATGTTCCAACATTTTTTTACTTATAATCACATCCATTTCTTGGTCGTCTTTGTCTTTTTCCGTTATATTATAATTCAGTCGACTCATCATATAACTAGTAAACTTTTCTCTTTCGACCTGGTTATCTTTCATGTTCTTCGCTAAATTCGAGTTTAAAAATCGTTTAATAATAACAGAAGACGGCAAGTAATGTTTGTATCCCTTTACATGAATATAATATACGTTATCATCTTCCATGCGAGGGTGAAATAAATCATCTACAAAACATATTTCTATATCTTTCGGAAGTTTGGTGCATCGGAAGAAATCGTCGATAGTTTTATCATGTGTTGTGCGATTTACTTCAACTATTTTACCATCTACTTTAAACGCTGATATAATTTGTTCAAATATTTTCGATTTTAATTTTGTCTCAAAATAAGTTTTAATGTGTTCTACCCACGCACGTTCGCCTTGATTATATGTATAAATCATCACCGCCTTGCATTTGCCATCCTTCTTTTTTTGTAAAAGGTATCGCAATACGTTTAAAATATAGGGGCGCGGATATTCGGGATATAAATCAAGCAACTCATTAAATATATTATATGCTTTATCATCGTCGTTGTAATATTCGTCCAATAACATACAGAATGATCCAAATTGCCCAAAACTTCCTAATGTTTCATCTAAATCAAATACAACAACCTTTTTATTTTTTGATTTTAAATCAATTTCGTGGTCGTCTTCTGATTTGTGTTTGAGTTTGGGCTTGGATTTGGATTCTATATTGAACAATTTATTTAAAAATTTAGGCATATAATAAATATATAAATATTATAATAAAATATAATTTTATCTTATTTTAATATAACTTGTTATATTAATATTGCGGTTATTGCTGTTATTGTTATTACTATTACCGACATATATATATATGGGCATCTTAAACCAAAATGACTATATAAAAATATTAAACTATTATGATATAAACATTTCTCCAAAAGATTCGTCTAAAACTATAAAACATAAAGCAGAAACTATACTGGCTGAAAAATTATGCAAATGTATTAAAAAGGTTAAAAAGAGTGATAGCGTGAATGCTACTGGCGACGACTATGGCAATACCTCTTCCGAAAGTGAGTCGAAAGCAATCGCGATATGTTCAAATTCTATTTTTGAAAAGAAGGGACTTGAACGAGGATTATTTGATTGTAAGAAAAAACCAAGACTTATAAATACTCATGGTAAAAAATACGCACTTACAAAAAGAAGACGAACATTGATGATATCGCGTAAAACAAAGCTACTTCGCAATTTACAAACAAAGCGTAGAAAAATGAAGAATTAATTTGTTACTATGTTTGCATGTGTTTGCATGTATGTAACGTAACAAATTAATTTAAGTAATGCATTAGCTGGAAGGCTTGCTTTGCTTGGGTTTGCGTGAAGATGCCGCGCGGGGTGTAGCAGGAACTTCGTTGGGTTCTGCAGATGGTGTTGAAGCTGGGACAGGGGGCGCTACTACTGCTGCTGGGGCTTTGGTGGGAGCAGATTGAGGCTGCGTGCGCTCTACAAATGACTCAGATAAAGATGCCTCGCGTGGTTGTCGCTCTCCACTGGGGTGACTCGAATAAACGCGTCCACTGCTCTTATACTCGGATGCATCCTTACGAACCAACATCCACTCTCCACGACCACCTCGACCTTCACTGCCGCCTCGACCGCGACCGCGTCCGCGACCACGACCACCATCATTCGATAGTCCGCCGTCGCGCAATGCTCTCTCGCCACTAGATGAATGTGAACGCGTCGGACCATTTGCACGTTGTTCATTACGCGTCTCGCAAAACAACTTTCCACCCTTTACACCGCGAACATCCGCCGCCTGAAACTTATGGTCTCCTGAAGCAGTATCTGAAACAGAAAACTCTACATATTCACCCTCTACCAAATAGCGGTATTGCTCCTGACTTACCTTAATCGCAGAATGGTGTGCAAAAATCTCACTTGCATCTTTAAATTGCTCATTTCCACCCACGATGGTGATAAACCCAAAACCGGTTTTATTATTGAACCACTTTACTCGCCCAGTAAGACGAACAGAAGCCGATGTATCAGAAGAACTCATGACGAAGAAAATAAGAAAAACTACGATAATATACGATAGTATACTATAATATAGTGAATGGCTTTAAGTATATTTTTTACGAATATATTATTGGTTTTGGATTCGGTAATTTAGTCTTCATATAAAGACAATCCTTGTTTACAAAGTCGTTTCAAATATATATAATCCGGTTTCTCGTCATATCCTATTTTATATGCATATGTTAACATTCGTTCAAATATAGCCGGCAATCCTTCGCATAACTCGGTTATAGATGTTCTTTTTTTCACCTCATATACCATTTCCGCTTTCGTTCTTTTATCGTCGGATTCCATTTTCAAACCACACCATGGAAGCTTTCCTTTTAATAGATATATTATAACGTATAGTATTGATATAATATCATCACGTCTGGAATATACGTTTCCTTCATGGATGTGTGTGCTTATATAACGCATCGTTCCCACTATGGACGAATTTTGTTTATTTGGAATATGCACGTCATCTTTTATATATATTCGCGACAATCCGAAATCAATAATATGTAATCTTTTGAACGTTGCTGGTTCTTCGTGGTATTCATGGTCTTGCTGGTCTTGTAACCCCAACTGACTTATCATAAAATTTTCCGGTTTGATGTCGCGATGTATAACACCTCTTTCGTGTATTTTTTCAATGATTTCAATTATCGTTATGGTATATTTTAACACATTTTTTAAATAGTGTTTATAAATTGGTTCATCTAATTCTATTTCGCTTTCAGAACCACATTCAGAACCGCTTTCAGAACTATTTTCATATTTTCTATTAAATATTGCACGAGTCGCCGTTTTTTTTAATTTTCTCACTTCTTCTGCCAATGTATGCGAAAATAAATCCATGACGATTATATTTTTATTTGCCTCTGTTCCGAAATATCGCAACTTTACGACACCGGGTATTCCCGACAAGTGGTTCAATATTTTGGACTCCCATACAAGTGTCGGTTGTGCACACGTTGTTGCTTCATATTTGATTGCAACATTTTCTTGTGTTATGATATTCAGTCCTTGATATATGCATCCAAACGAACCTTTTCCTATTTTTCGTTCGAATACATACTTTGAATTAATAAGGTTGCGATGCTGGTATTTTGTTATGTCGGTTTCTTCTTTGACATGGGTGGGTTGCTGTTGCTGTTGCTGTTGATGCTGCATTTTATCTGTATATACATACCCATAAATACTTATAAATCAATTTTATAATTGATTTAGAAACAAAACAAAATAATATATACCGCTAAGTATATATAAGTAACGCTCGTAATAGTAAGCACGATGGCTTTAAAACTACAATCGTTATTATATATTGGACTATTTGTGTTGTGCAGCCCAAATGTTGCAACGTCGTTACCCGTCGACTTTATAAATAAACAAAACACGAACACCAACACCAATACCAATCCTAATACTATCAAATACCCAATTCGCGTTGCATGCGAGTGTGAAAACTATAAAATATATGTTGATGGTAAAATTGTTGAACAGGTGGATGTGATAGAAAGTTATCTTGAAAACGAATGGAATGCTACAAAGATTTTTATTCCTGATATAACTACCGAAACTCCTAAAATAATCGCTTTTCATGGAACGGGGGGACAATTCTCTGGTTTCGCGAACGGATTTGTTATGGATATGAATAATGGTGCAGACTATACAAAATACCAGGAATGGAAATGTATGGAGTTTATTCCATCTGCAGTTCCAGTTAACTGGTATATGTATGACTACGATGATAGTTTATGGGACGTGTCAAAATCTTACGGAATGAATTACCAAAATAATAGTTATCAGATTTTTGAAACAGAAAGACTAGGTATACACCTTAATGCGGAATGGTTATGGACACAAGACAATGCAAAAACAAATATTTTTTGTAGGAAAAAAGATACAAAAGTTCAAACGATTCCTTTGCTCACGACCATGGCTCCTGCTGCTGCTCCAACCACGAGCACAAGTGTATTGAAAACGACACACCATGTTCCTGCGACAACAGCCGCTGCTGCACCAACCACTCACGCAAGTGTATTGAAAACGACACACCATGTTCCTTCGACAACAGCTGCACCAATCACGAGCACAAGTGCATTGAAAACGACACACCAGATTCCTGCTACAACGGCTGCACCAACCACTAGCACAAGTGTATTGAAAACGACACACCAGATTCCTGCGACAACAGCTGCACCAACCACGAGCACAAGTGTATTGAAAACGACACACCATATTCATTCGACAACAGCTGCTCCAACCACGAGCACAAGTGCATTGAAAACGACACACCATGATGTTCGCGCAACAACGGCTGCTGCTGCACCACCAACCACGATCACGCCATTATTAAAACCCGAAGTAAAAAATATTTACAATATAAAAATTATTATCAACAACGTAAAAGTTTCAAAAGATATAATCGATAAACATATATTTAATATTTTTCGTTATTTGCATTCGGTAAAAAGCGACAAGAATGACAATGACAACGTCGACGACAAACTACGTCGTGAGTTATACAATATATTGAAGCAAACACATACTCATATTCAGAGCCATTACGACCGCGTAGTCGACTATTATAAAAAATTACTTCGTGACCAGGACCAGGACCAGGACCAGAACCAAGACGGCGACGATGACGGAAGTGATGAATATGGGCGAGATGAGAAAGGTGAGAAAGGTGAGAAAGGTGAGAAAAATGAAATATTCAGGAAAAGCGATTCACGACTAAAAAGGTCATCAAAAATTATTAAATCTATGATGAAACTTAATCACTACATCAAAGTAATCGAGTATAAGATTCACTTTATCAAGGGAGAAACAAGGTATGACCTTTTGAAGATATTATATTCTCTCAAAAAACAATACCAAGATGATATGATTCAAATGTTGAAGTATTTTGCGTAAATTATGTATTTTACGTATATAAATTATATAAAACTATATATAAATATAGTATATTATAGTATATTATAGTATAGTATATCATGTCATCGCTATATAAAAAAAATACAACGATGGAAGAACGCAAGTTAAAGTCTCAAAAATTAAAAGAACTTTATCTAAATCGTATTCCCGTTATTGTAGAAATGTCACCAAGTTCTGCAAGCTATTCTTCTTTTATTGAGCAAAAACATAAAGTAAAATATTTAGTTCCTAATGAAATCGTTATGGGACAATTTGTAAAAATCTTACGCGATAAAATGAAAATACATGAAAGCACAGCTTTGTTCTTTTTTATTAATAATAAATTATTTCCTATGTCGTCTCCAATGTGCATGCTATATCAAGAAAATAGCGATGAAGATGGATTTTTATACATTGAATTTTGCGAAGAGTCCACGTTTGGATAAATATATTACAATACTATATAAATATATTATTGTAATAAACTATAACTAACTACATAACAAAGTGTATCCTCCTGTTGTCGTCGCAATAGATACATAGATACCATGAGTTCCATGAAAAATAGAATAACATCTTTAAAAAATAAATTATTTTCTTTTTTCAAGATTAAAGATAAATCTAAAAATGGGGCGAATAAAATAATATACGACTATAGTAGCAAAGAGCAAGAACAACAGCAAGAACAACAGCAAGAAGTCGTCATGGAAACTGCAAAGGAAAAGGAAAAAGAAAAGGAAAAAGAAAAGGAAACAGAAACAATGTATATTTCAAAAGACAAGAATCATCACAATAAAGAACCTAGTCTTGATAAAGATTTTAATATGATTCCTATATCCGTAACTATTAACAATATAATAGACAAAATAACTACAAATGCATATCACAATTGCTATAAAAAAACATATGTGCGAAATATTTCAAATTTTTATATCGCTAATTTAGACTATAGTTCATGGCGGATTGCAATGACTAGTATGCAATTCTGCGAATTTACAAAACACATTGATGCATTATTAAATAATAACGCAGATATTATGTGTAACCTTCGAAGTATTAAACTTTACGAGAATGACGTCGCTTATTCCAAATATCGTGCTGGTGTTTTTAAAACCGATAATTTTATAATAAAAATAGACACAGACTCGTTTAACTTCAAAAATGAGATAACCGGTATGTATAACTTAGGTAAAGGACTTATAGAAGAATATAGCATAGTTTTACCATATTATGCACATTTTTATTCAAAAAATAAAAAAAATATAAGCTTCAGTGTTCAGCCAAGAATACATGATACGATTTCACTTCGTGACTGGATGATGATTTATGAAAATCAAAAACTGGATATAGAATTTTATATCAGGATGTGTATACGTATTTCCAAGTCTATTCAATTTATTAGCTCGAAACATATGGTTCATGGTGACATAAAACCGGATAATATTATAGTCGAGAATATTACAAATCGGTCATATATTATTGACTTTGGGTTATGCGGATTACATGAATTATCAGAAGGCACGGGAGGAACGAAACCTTTTTGTCATCCTGAAACGCGTAACACCGGCGACATTTATAAAGATAATAATGAATATAACTGGGTAAAAAATACAAAATATAATGACCTCTGGTCAATATCCTTTATATTTGCAACTATTCTTATTTTTCGCAAATGTTATCTTTACTATAGAGATTATCCTGTTAATTTTTTTAATGGTGATAAATATATTAATATCACCTATTTAAACTATATACCCGAAAAATTCAGACTTCCTTTTGTTTGTGTGCTCACAAAAGAAACACCAGATACAAACATTGATATACAAAGTTTTATTTCATTACTGGAAAAGGCTTTATGACGAGTATATGGTATATGGACTACAAGTTGATCACTATATCCTCATTGATTTCGTCCTTGGTTTTGGTTTTGGTTTTGTTTTTGTTTTTGTCGTCGTGTAATGTATTTTCTGTATCTAATGTATTAGTTGCTTTTTGATGGATATTATATGGTGCTGGTGTTGATATTGGAATTGACGACGAGGATGACGCAACGTCTTGATCTTGATCCCCCATATTCGCTATTCCTATACTTACATAGTCACCATTATCTTCACCATGGTTTTCCGTTTTGTTCTGAGTATTGTTTTTTTTATTCTCAACTATATTCATTTTACTCGCAACAACACGTTTCGTGTTTTGCCCTTGTAATAACCGCATAGCTAAATGGTTACTTATCGCCAATGTATTCATATATGTCTTATATTTAAACACACTTATCGTAGTATTTGATTTTACAAATTTAATACTATACCACCAGTATGCTGGTATATGAATCATTTGTCCCGCCAATAGCGTGACGTCTATTGTGCGCAACTTATTAAAATCTGCACGATATTCATCTTGCACATTCCACGGATTCACCGGTGATATGAATTCGAAATTATCATAGTCGTTTGTCGCATATAAATATTTCTTCGACTTTGGAACAAGCAATCTTACGATTGCCTTACCATGTGTAACTACAAAATAGTTACGATAATTTACATCATATCGCAAGGGTGTTTCTACATTAAGTGAACCAAATAATATATCATAGTTGCACGATGAAACCATCGATGGTCTCAAAAACATGTCGTTATTTCTATACAATTTTATAATACCCGTTTCGTCTAAAAAGTCGTAATTATTTTCACTCATATATTTCGACTCTTTGTCTTTTTTAAATAAATCAATAGATTCGGCTATACCTAAAGGGATATACAACTCCGTTTCATCGTCGCGTTCTTTTACATTGCGGATTTTTATATCATACCCCGTATAATTTGCCTTCACGTAGTTCAAATTACATTTATCAATAATGGTTTGATTATTGAAATCGGTTACTACCGGTTGGCGAAAGTCACATACCTCCTCTAATCTATCCTTCGACGGCTGGCATAGTTCATATATCTCTAAATCATTCACTTTTTTTAAATGAAAATGGACGTGCAAATAAATAAATAATATTAGACAAAATACAACAACTGCTACTATTTCTTTCATATCGTGTTGTTTGGATTATTCAGATTGTTAGTATCTATACTCACTAACATATTTTTATAGATTTTTTTATAATTTCTTACTCATTGATTGTTTACTATATTTTTCTGTATATTTATATGTGTATCGAAAAAGATACATATATAATTTATAAATATTTGTCGCATTATACTTCTTGTTCGTCGTCTTGTTCGTCATCTTGTTCGTCGTCTTGTTCGTGGTCTTGTCCGTGGTCTTGTCCGTCGTCTTGTCCGTCGTCTTGTCCTTGAATTACTTCATGTTGATTTTGTTGATATATTTCTTCTCCCATTTCTCCTCCAGCACCATTCACATAGTTGCAAAACTCATTCTGGGTCTCTTCATACTTTGTGTTTAAAGTGTTTAAATTAATTGTGTTAAGTTCTGGCTTGTGTTGATCCTGGTATTGGTGTTGGTGTTGGTGTTGGTTCTGCAATGGTAAACTTCCATTGATAACTTTCATCACCAGTGTAGACAACTCATTCAATGCCACCTGTTGAGAATGTATAAGTGCTCTTAATGACTCGTTCTCTTTTTGCAATGGTTCTATCTGGTTAATAATATCTGACAAATTTGTATTTGTAAGTATATTATCCAATACCTTTGCAATAAAGTCGGTATTGCCTGCTAAACTATTCATATCAGTCGATGTGTTCTCTTGGGGTACCGAACTAGAGGAAGATGAAGGAGCGGATGCTACTCCTCCTCCTCCTCCTCCTCCTCCTCGCTCAATCTTGTCTACACGATTTGTCAACATTTGCAGCAGATTAGAATATTCGTTTATGGTCGCATCTTGATTCAGGAGCTCGTCATGGTGCAATTTAAATAAAATATTTGGTGGAAGTGCTGCGCCGGATGGTAGACACGGAAGTCCTGCAGAACTCATGGGCAAATCACGAATATGAATACCATCTACCTCGGATATTGCACGATTATGCAATATTGAATTTACAACATATGGTCCATTACCTGCAATTTTTGAAGGCATCTTCTCGTTCATATTATTTGAACTCATTACGATTGGTATATTTTGACGAGTATCGACTGGGTGCTGTTGTGCTTGCTGTTGTGCTTGCTGTTGTGCTTGCATCATCCGTTGCTGTATCTGTCGAAGTATCTGTTGCTGAAGCTGCGGAGGCATTTGTCTAAAATTGGGTGGCAACCCCGGAGGTAAAATTCCTCCACCCCCTCCACTCATTTGCGGAGGTCCTTGTGTTCCCGGTGGTGCTCCAGGGAGGGGTTGTCCGACTGGAGGACCACCCCCTCTCCTCCTTTTCGCTGCGGATAATGATGAACTATTACTCATCTAACTATTCTATAACGTAAACGTAAGTAAATATATAGCGTTGTTATATATTTCTTAATAATAGTATTTTAAATCTTTTTATACGCAATCATTATTTTTGCATAGTATGTTTATTTTATAATTTTATAATTTTATAATTTCATAATTTCATAATTTTATAATTTTATAATTTCATAATTTTCATAATTTTCATTTTACATAATATTTATTTACAATATAACCTATACACCAACCAATCATAGTAGATATTTGGTCGCCTACGCTATTTATAAATGTATCGGGACTTGGTTTACGCCCAGGCCATATTTCAACTTTGTCTAGTTCTTTCTGAAGTCGCGAATTTTCCGCCATCTCGTAAATTGCGTGTAGTATAAACCACTCCGCGAACGACAAACCACAATAATAAGCAATAATTCCTGAACATAAATGGTATAATGAATACTTATCTATAAAATATTTCCCCATGGTATATACTATACGTAGTATTATATTATTATATTATTATATTTCTATATTTCTATGCAACCATCTGAAAGTTTATCGGCGGATGGTGCTGATACTCGTGAACTTCAAAATCTTCAACTTGATAATCACTAATATTTTCTCTAATTCGTTGAATTGAAACTTTTGGGAAAGGGTAAGGCACTCTTTGAAGCTGTAACTTTGCTCCTTCAATATGTTCCTCGTAAATATGACAATTACCTTTAAAATATATAAACTCATAAGCCTCCAATCCACAATGTTTTGCTAGCAAATGTGTAAGAAAACTATAGGATGCTATATTGAACGGGGTCCCACAACATTCATCATTTGACCTTTGCGTCATCGAACACGACAATTTTGTCCCATCCGTCACATTAAATTGGCACAATATATGACACGGCGGAAGTGCCATTTCATTCAACTTGCATGGATTCCATGCAGTCATTACCATACGTCGACTCGTCCTTGTTTCTGGGTTTTTTAATGTATCTATAATCTCTTGTAACTGGTCAACGCCTTGTCCGCTATAGTCTGTATCGCATGTTTGATAATCAGCATTGAAATGCCGCCACTGGTGTCCGTATATAGGGCCTAAATCTCCTACGCGATTATTCGAAAGTCCTCTACTATCCAAAAACTCGCGCGACCCATTGCCATCCCAAATATGAACACCATCACGCTGCAGGTGTTCATTGTTAGTATCCCCACGAATAAACCATAATAATTCCTTTAGACATGTTTTCCATGCAGTTTTTTTACTTGTAAGTATCGGTATTTTACCATTTTCTAGGCTAAAATGCATCGCCGATCCAAAAATGGATAGCGTATTCCCGTTTCGTCCTTTCTCCAATACACCATGCTCCAAAATATCATTCAAAAGATTTAAATACTGGTATTCTTCATGTTCGTGTTCGTGTTCGTGTTCGTGTTCGTGTTCGTGTTCGTGTTCGTGTTCGTGTTCGTCTCCACCATGTTGATTTGGTGTCTCACAATTATATCGTTTTATTTTATTTATTTTAGAAGAAAGTTTTAGCATATAGTATGTATGTGTATATAGATAGTGCTCCTTTTATATCTAAATATTTTTTTATATTTTGTATTTTTATATAGTTTGCTGCTTAGTATAATTCACCGCTTAGTATAATTCATCACTTACTATAATTAATTTCTTGACATATTTCATAGTAATTATTTAATAAATATAATATAATGGATGAAATTAAGTCTATCACTAACCAAGGATTCTTTTCATATGTTTTCAAACTATCCAAATTTAAACAAGCAGATTTATTAAACTTTATTCAATATTGTATACTTTCGATAGTTCCATTTATAGTAGTATACTTCTTTATCAGAAAATACGAGTTTTCTATAACTTACGCCGATAGTTCTTTATATATTTTATTCACAACATTTTTATCAATTATGTTATTTATTGTCGGAATATATTTTATCGATAGAATAATTAACTATATACCCCCCCTTAGTGGAAAATTTTATGATGTCATTAATATAACAAATCTGTCTATTGCTATTATCATGGCTTTATTATTAATCCATAATACAGGATACCTTGAAAGAACATCTATTTTATTATCCAGATTTGACGCCCTATTTAATCGCATGTTATCTTCAGTCGGTATAAATAATCCCCCTGAATACGATATGTTTAACAATGAAAACAATAACTATCAATATCAGGTGGCATTCTATAAAGCAAGAGATAAAGCTATAGAATTAGGTGCTACGATTGAAAAAGCTGACGAGACAGGTCACATGATAGTCGACAAGTTAAAAAAAATAAAATCTATACAAGAAACAACCGATGCAAAACAAATAGCAGAAATATCTAGACATAATTCTTCTAACACTTTAGGAACATCTGCTGCTTCTAAAGAAAACATATCAAACATGTTACCTAATATGAATGGACAGAATTCTATATCCTCGTCCCAAAATCCAACTCAGTATATTTCCACATCGGGTCTAAGCACTACAAATCCATATGCTGGAAAAAACGAAAACATGATTATGGATAGACAATCAACTAATGATCCCGAACCCGCTAATAGTATTGGAGGCGGAGGATTCTCTTCGTGGTAATAAAATATCTACTTTTTTTTTTAACGAAATATAATTACTAACATAAATATATTTCGTTGTTTATATACTATTTTGGATATAAGTCGTTACTTAATATAATTAATTTCTTAACATATTTCATAGTAAATATTTAATAAATATAATATAATGGAAGATATAAAAACTACAATAAACCAGGGGTTTTTTTCTTATATTTTCAACCTATCTAAACTTCAACAATCGGAATTATTCAATTTTATCCAGTATAGTTTGCTTTGTATTGTTCCAGTTTTATTATTAATATTCTATGTGAAAAAATATGGTCTAAAAGCTACCTATAGAGATACGTCGTTGTATATAGTATCCATTACACTTCTATCTATTATTTTACTAATTACAGGTATATTTTTTATTGACCGGATTATTAACTATATACCAACATTGAGTGGAGTATACTATAATGTCGCGAACTTGACAAATATATCAATAGTTCTTATTATGACCTTACTTTTAATTCGTGTTGGATATATGGAAAGAACGGGTATTTTATTGTATAGACTTGATAACATATTTAATCATTTGCTATCTTTTGTTGGTGTAAAAACTCCTTCCAAATTTAGCATAATCGATGGTGAACGCGACCAATGGTCTCTCGATAAATCATATAGAAAAGCATATGATATAATAAAGAATTCGGGTGGGAGCGATGAAAAGGCGAAAGACTTTGGAAATCGGGTCGCCAATAAACTTGCAGAATTCAAGAAAATTCAACGCACCACCGATGCCGAACAAATTATGAAGTTATCAAAATACGATTCTGTAATAGGAACCGAATCTTCCACTGGTTCTGGTAACAATTCAAATAACTCGTCGCTAACTACACTAAATCCTACTATTTCGCAACAATATGCTATCCCACCTCCGCTTCCAACACAAGGACCTAAGCAAGTTCTTCCAGACTATAACAATATGTATGCAAATACTAAAAACCCTCTTCAAAATGCAGCTACGCCCGGTATGAGCAATAATAGTAATCCATATATGAAAAGCACTGAAGGAATGTTTATCGGTGGTGGTGGTGATAATGGTCCGGAACCCGCAAATGGCGCATTAAGTTCCACCAAGTGGTAGGCGGGTATGTAGGCGGGTATGTAGGCAACCATCCATCCATGTCATTAAAGGCATAAATAAAATACGAAATATAGTTTTATCATAACTATATTTCGTTGCTTTCTTATATTTTCTTATATTTTTTACATTATTTTAGATATAATTATTTTGTAATATAATTAATTTCTTAATATATTTCATAGTGAATATTTAATATTAATGAATAATATTGATTCTACAACAAATGGAGGGTTTTTTTCATATGTTTTTAAACTATCTAAATTTAAACAAGCAGATTTATTAAACTTTGTTCAATATAGTTCTCTCTCCATAATTCCCGTTTTAATATTATACTACTTAATCAAAAAATTTAGTTTTAGATGCACGTATGCAGATAGTTCCCTTTATATTATATCAATTACACTTCTACCAATCGTTTTATTTGTTATCGGCATATACTTTATTGACCGGTTGATCAATTTTATACCATCCTTAAGTGGAAAATACTACGACGTTATTAATTTGACAAATATATCTATTCTTATTATTATAATTCTATTGACATCGAAAGGTGGATATCAAGAAAGAACATCGATTTTGCTATACAGGTTTGGAAGATATTTCACAATAGATAACTATATCATAAAAATGTTCGGTATAAAAAATATCCCGGAATTCGACAGATATGACGGCGAAGAAGATCAATTGTATTATGAAATTGCATACAATAAAGCAAAAAACAAAGCAAAAGAATTGGGAACCAATGACGAAAAAGCACACGAAATTGGTATTACCATCGCCACAAAATTAAAAGAATTGAAAAAGGTTCAACGTGCTATCGATGCTAAAGAAATAATTGAAATAAATGATAGATTGTCATCTAAATCTTTAGGAACAACATCCGATTCGGGACAAAATAACACAACAAACGCGTCATCTACACTACCTACGCCATCATTTACTACACCCACATCTACAACTACACAAATGCCTGCACAAAACGCAGCCACTACCGGGATGAAAACAAATGAAAATATGTATATCGGTGGTGGGGGTGGTAGCGGCGGCGGCGGCGACGAACCTGAAGCAGCAAATGGTGCACTCAGTGGCGGATTCTCATCATGGTAATGGTGGCATAGATTGCGAAAATGAAACATAGTTATTAATATAAATATGTTTCATTGTTTTTATATCGGTTTCCACCAAATATACTATGCAGTATAACAACAGCACCATTTACTGATATAATATAATACCAAATTCCCCTTTATTTCATTCGCTGGGGGCGACGACGACTTGGGTAACATTGGGCTATATACAAATTCATAATATGCCTCGCGTGCATCGCGTGCATCGTCTTTATTGTTACGATTTATATTTGGTTCAGTGATAGGTTCTCGCTCTTGCATACGATGATAATATACATCGTTGTGTGTTTTTGGTGCGGGTTTTATGTTATTGTCCTGTTTATAATAAAATGAATAATCATAGGTCGCGTTTGTCTCGAAAACCATGTTTGTTGTCGTTGTGGTGGTGGCGGTGGTTATGGTTGCTATATAATACTATCATATTTTATATCATTGTGTCTAAGCGTTTTATATATATTATTTTTCACTTTTAATAAAACTATCCAATATCTTATTTATGATTTATTTCTCTCCTTTCTCTCCTTTCTCTCCTTTTTAAAGTCTCATGATTCGCAGCCCTCCCATACTATCCTCGCGCCGCGTGTTCTACTCATTCTTGTCAATAACTACTTCACGACTTACTGCACGAATAATCTTGCGCCCGTTTTTCTCCTCATCTTCTATCGGCTCTGAAATATTGCGCAACATTGTCAAATACGCTATTTGTTTCTGCTCGGTCTCCATCCAATCAGGATTTTCGTCTGTCCATATTTGCAACGCATTTCGCTCCTTATCTGCAATCATCTCTATTGTATTTTTCATTATCTTGTGTGTATCGTCTTTTTCCCACTTCTCCTTGTCTTTAATATACATCGTCTCGCGTTTCTTATCCGTGCAATGGATCGGTCGCTTATATATATCCAACTCCTTCAATCCCCTTATCATCACATTGCTAATACCTTGCACCAATCCATTCTTCTTCGAATACAATAAATCCTCGAATGTTATCTTAAGCGACTCCACAAATTCCGAAATATTGAGAGCATCTTTGCACTGCTCGTTCAAAAAGAAGTTCAAGTTGAAATTATTCAACGTGTTATTGTTTGTCGTGTTGTTGTTGTTGTTGTTTATGATAGTATTGTTACCCATTTTGGGTATCACTTCTTTCAAGATTTGGCGAATCTCTTCATTGTCTTTTAATAATTTTATAATTATATCGTCTTTGTCTTTTATTGTCATATCTTTTAACTCAGACGATAATGAGTCTCCAGATGGTTCCTTTAATAATTGGCATTTTTTTTTGTGTTTCCAAAGCCCCATACGGGTTGCATATGTTTTCATGCACACACATGTGAGAGCATTTTCAGTCACGGCATTTGTTTGTATACTTTGGTATACATTTGTATACTTTTTGTGTTTCAGTGTCATAAGGTGAGCTTGATAGTTTGACTCTTTACAGCATTTAAAGTTACAAGCTTTACAGGAAAACCCTGCTACATTTTTACTAAGTGTTGCTTCTATAGGAGGTGCTCTTTGCCCTGAGACTATTTCTTTATGTTTTCTCGTCTCATTATGCTTGTTAAACGTGTCTTCATTAGAACATGTCGTATTACAATGTTCGCAGTGATATGTTTTTTTTTCTTTACACTCCTTTACATTTATGGTAACATTATTTTGTTTTGGTTTTGATAATGGTTCAATACTATTAAGCGTAGCTTTAAGTAATACAAAATATTCTTGTTCCTTTTGCCTTGCTTCATAGCTGTCTTTACAATTAAAAAAATTAACTATCTCCATATTCCAGTTATCCCAACCATTATGTTTTCTTATCACCTGGTATAGCTTGCAATTATGGTTAGCAGCTTTAGTATTTGTACATGATTGCTTATGAGCATATTTTCTTTGAACAAAGTTTGTTGTTTGCCCCACGTATACCTCATTAACGTCAGGAGATTTACAAGTTATTTTGTAAATAATGGTGGTAGAATAGTCGATATCTTTTCTTGGCATAATCTTAAAACTTGGCTGAAAATAATCTTAAAATAATCTTAAAATAATCTTATTATATTTTAAGAGTATACAAAAAAAAACTTCTAAATACTTTTAATATATATTTATAAAATGTCTAAAAAGTTATCGTAACAAATTTTTCAACTTAAAAAACCAAATGAGAGCATTATGGTCTGAGTGAGATTTTCAACATTTTTTTCAAATCTAGAAATGAAAAATGAAAAATGGACATTTATAAATGTCCTTTTTTGAAAAATCGAAAATAGATTTGAAAAAACATTACATCATACACTTCTTCAGCGTCCGCTTGCGCCATTTGTGCGGCCTTACCTTTATGCTTTGGTGTGTGATTTTTTGTTATAGTGGAACGTGAGCATTATGCTGTGGATTGCATATTCGCAGACGGATGTTCCGATGCATGGACTAACTATTTTTATCTATTATTATTTCTTTACCTATATTTTTTATTATTTTTCGTTCGTAGTTGTTATAGTTTTCAATAGGTTCGCATATTGAGCGCATCATTGTCAGGTATTCGATTTGTTTCCTTTCTGTTTCAATCCAGTCTGGATTATCTATTGCCCATTGTTGCAATGCGGTTCGCTCCTTGTCTGCAATTTTTACAATCGTATTTTTCATCATCGCGTGATTTTCATCTTTTTGCCACTTGTCTTCATCTTTTATATACATGATGTCACGCTTTATATCTGTACAATGAATAGGTCGTTTATGAATATCCAATTCTTTGAGCCCTTTTATTAAAATATCGGTTATACCACGAGATATGCCATTTGTCTTTGAAAATAGTAAATCATCTAATGTTATTTTTAGTGAATCTATAAAATCTGATATATTTAAAGCATCTTTGCACCGCTCGTTCAAAAATACGTTCAAATTAAAATTGTTATGCGTAGTATTATTTGTAGTATTAGTTATATTACCGATTTTTGGTATTATATTATTTATTTGCTCCTGTTGTCCTTTTATTATTTTCATCATTTCTTTATTGTCATTTATTAATTCCATAAACATATTTTTTGTTATAGTTATATTATTGTCAGAGCATATGTTATCTCCTATAGTTGTATCTGTTTCTTGTTTATCATCATCTATTACACCCTTATTATCAAATTTTATTGGTAATGGTATTGTGTTTGAACCATTGCACTTCTTAGTATGATACCATAAACTAGTTCTTGCTTTATATTCCTTATTACATTTACTACATACAAAATCATATTTGGTAGACTCCGGCGTATTTTTTTGTTCTATATTGTTTATATTTGTTCTATTTATATGTTTACGTGTCAACACATGTCGCGTCCAGTCAACGTTTTTAGAGCATTTAAAGTCACAAATATTACACTGAAATTTCTTGGCGTAATTTGGCGTAATTTCCATTCTATTATATACATAAATATAGAATATATTTTACGCCTAAACCCTTTTCGAAAATATATATAAAAATGTCCAAAATTTTATCGTAACAAATTTTTCAACTCAAAAACGGAAATAAGAGCATTATGGTCTGAGTGAGATTTTCAACATTTTTTTCAAATCTAAAACTGAAAAATGAAAAATGGACATTTATAAATGTCCTTTTTTCAAAAATCGAAAATAGATTTGAAAAAACATTACATCATCACTTCTTCGGCGTCCGCTTGCGCCATTTGTGCGGCCTTACCTTTATGCTTTGGTGTGTGATTTTTTGTTATAGTGGAACGTGAGCATTATGCAGCGGATTGCATATTCGCGAATGAGGGTTCAAAAGATGGTCGCGGAAGTTGGGATGCCATTTTTCGCAATTCTTGATTGGCCATTTTCGGGGGATGTTTTGGATAATACTCCGGGCATATTTTGGTGAGATGGAGCATAATAGAATGCCGCAGACGGATGGTTCAAAAGATGGTCGCGGAAGTTGGGAGGCCATTTTGCACAATTCTTGGTTGGTCGTTTTCGGGGGATGTTTTGAATTTTGTTCAGCGGACCTTCGAAAAAACATATCCAATATCCAATATCCAATATATTCTACAATAGAATTTAAAGTTATAGATATAGTATATATAGCTAGTATTCCATTATATAAATAAAGAATGAGTCTCGACGTGAATGACCTGATTCAAGCACTTGAAAATGAAAACAATACAAATGTTGCCGGGTTATCTTCCGCAGTGATGAAAAAAAACAAGAACGATATTTTACAGAAACTGCAACTTTCGAGCGGCGAATTGAAAGAATACCATAAAGTCCTGAAAGACTACAAATACGTAGATGAACTCAATGAACTACAAGTTGGACGATTCATACGTTGGATACGACTCGACAAAGATACTACGGATATTAAACTGGTAAACGGCGCAGTGCTTGTAAATATTTTAGTGAACGAAAAGGGGGTATTTTTAATATGTTCAGGACTAAATAGAGGTGGCAGAGGAGGCAGACGAAACGTCGCACTAAAATTTGACAATTGTTTGATTTTTCAGAAACTATCCGACCAGGAAAAAATCCTTATTAGTGCTATCGACTACCTCGAAAAAAATTAGAATGTATATCATTTCAATATAGTTTTGCATACTATTGAAATTATATTTTTAATCCTAGATTTCAGTTATTATATCTTCTCAAAGTCATCCTCGTCGTCGTTATCGTTACTAACATCGCCATATTTTACAAGTTCTTCTTCGACGTTTATTACGATTTCTTTATGTGTATTTTCGACGTCCTTTTGTGCATCTTCCTGCTTTTCTTCCAGTTGGTTTTGGGTTTGGCTAGTATTATCCCAGTAGTTCGAAAAATATGCATCCAAGTCTGTGCCCTCGCATAGCCCCGTATTTTCATCACACATTATCGGCTCCAATGATGGCAAATCTCGATACAAGTCTTCGATATGCGTGTGCGTGTTATAACCAATACTTAAACACGCATTCGCACACTCCAAATATGCACACTTTTCCTTATACTCGCGCAGCTCCGCTCTCATATCATCCACTAGACCCCTAACTTCGGTAGTCGTTTCGAAACATTGGGCGTTTTCGGTGTTATTTTCTTCCACCTTGGACACGCGTCGGCGTAGGATACCAATCTCGGCGTATTTTTTGGCAAGATTGCGTGACCTATGCTTGGCGTGACGCAACTTGCGCGTATGAATAGCCAAAATATCGGAAAATCGGTCGAGGCATTTATTGGTGTCGTCGTTCTGGTCGACTAAATCGCGGATACGCTCATATAAATCTGTGCCATCTTTTTCGCTGAGATAGTGCTGCGATATACGCGCGATTTTTGCATCATGGTCGTTGTGACACGTTTTTAGGGCACTGATGCCGCGCTCGGCGATATGCATACGCTCCGCTAACTGGAGATTTACCCAATCATTTACACGCGACTCAATGCGGTCAATCTTGCGCGATAAATCGGATACATGTTTGGTCAATAATTCAATCGATGTGACGATTTCGCCGGAGGATGGGAGCTTTGAAGTTGTGGGGACGTTTATCATGGGGATATACGGATTCGTTTGGTAGGTAGGTGGGTGAAATACCGCCGGTCTGCTTGTATTTGGGTTGAATTTAGGATTCATGGTTGTTTTGAACTAATTATACTATACTATATACTTTTTATTTAATATTTTCAATTTTATATATATTATATATTAGTAATACTATCATAATATTATATAATGTCGCAAGAGTCAAATTTTGAATTTCGCGACTCACCCGAAGATTCAAAAACAGAAGAAATAAAAAAAATAAGGCCAAGGTCAAGGTCACCGATAGGAGAAAGTGCAAAACAAGAAAGAGGTCCGCGTATTTTTATATTCCATTGTCATGCAGTTACATTTCCAGGCGAGGATAGAAGACCCGCACTTATAGACTCTGTTGCTGTCGACACATTTACGTCTGCAAAGTTTGGACATTCATTTGGTGTATATATGTATAATCCACATACCTCCTCTTTTTTTGACGAACCTTATAATTATTTTATTGAAAAAGTTGTAAAAAGAACTAAAGAAAACCCAGATGATTCATTGCAGAAAGATAATCTTAGAAAAGTAATCAGCGGTTCGTTATGTTATAATCGCGATGTAACTGGTTTTATTTTTCCAGATACATGTAAATTTAGATGTCATCGTGTGGGACGAAGAATGACAGACATGTATATGATGACTCCTGGTCCTCCTATGGATGATGTTATTTTATCGGTTGACCCACTTACGGGTGATAAAGAAGATGTCCATGACAAGTTTGGACTTGTGGAAGTTGAACAAAGATTAATGACATATCCAAACGTTATAAAAGAAATGGGTCAAGGACTTGAAGCTCCAATAAGTAAAGCTGAACGTGAACTCGAATACTTGCGTTTACAAATATCAACATTTTCACAAGAAAACACTCCAGAAAATATGAAAAAAGTTAGAGAACTTCAAAAAAAGTATGATAGTAAATATTTAAAACTTAATTTAACTAAATCGGCTTTACGCGGTGCATTACAGGGTCCTAAGTATGTATTTAAACCTGAATATAGACACATGTATGACTATATTGAAGGTATATATCCTGTGATAAAACTTTCTGATATGATACATATTGCTGTTATTAATGGGACTATTGACCCTCAAACAGATTTTGTTGTATTGCAAGCATGTAGAAAATTTCATGGGGAATTACCAAGCGGCTACGACCCTTCGAAAAGTCCTGGTAGAGCTGATAGTGATTCGGATAGTCAAGGTGGAGGAGGTCGTTCAAGTCGTATACGTAGTCGCAAAAAATATGGGAAGAATAAAGGTAGGAATAAAAATAGAAGGAAAACAATACGTAACCGAAAATCAATTAAGTCACCTAAGTTATGTAAGTCTCGTAAACGTAACAAGTCCTTGTAACAATCAGCAATGTGTGCAAATGAATATTTTGCCATCGCCACGGGAGTGTGCTGAATTGCATGGGTCGAAGGGGTAAAGAATTTCGTGTGTATTCAACCCATGAATATGAAACTTGGGATAAATTTCTTCCAGTTTTCGGATTAAGCCATGTTCAGCATTCTGGGTCAAATCTGCGTGAATATGTTTTTTCATTTCGTCGCATAGGTGGCGCGACAGGATGTCGAATGCTTCCGACTCTTCTTGATTTCGGTTTGTAAGCTTGGGGTCGAATTGTTGGCGGTCAACCACGATATCCATCTCGTATTTCCAGAAAACATCACATGACATGACGAGTCGCAATGTGACGTTTGGGATGTTGTTGTTGTTATTGTCGTTGCTGTTGTTGGAACGGAGCCTGTTCATTGTAAATTTCTTCTTTCTTCTTTCTACTATATCATATTATAAGATATGATATAGTCTTCAATTTTCTTTCATAGTATGTTATATATACTTAATGAAATATAACTTTTTGTTACTATTGTTATTACTCAAATATACGCCTTCGTGTATTTCTAGTGACAATGCGTTTTTTATTTTTCTTGATTGAAGTCCTCTTTTTTTTATTGTTATTTTTTTTAATAATTTTTCTATTATTATTTTGTTTCTTTGTAGTAGAACGTTTACGCTGTTTTTTACCACCACCTTGAGGTTCAGGAGGCTGACCAGGGTATGCGCCCTCCTTAGCTTTTACACCTTCTGGCAAATTATCACTATATTCTCTTGTTACATAATTATAATATTTTTTAAATTCTGGTTTATCATTATCATTAAGATATTCATAATTAGGATTAAGGTACCATCCTTCCCTTATTTTGGCTAAGGCGGATGCTTTTTTATTTATTTGAGTTGCGAATGTATTACTTTGTATTGATTTTGAAGCTTCAGTAGCTGTTTTTAAGTTATTATCTGGTGCAGGTTTAGGAGCGGGAGCAGGAGCAGCATCAACGGGACGTTCCCATTGTGTTGCGTTTGTTGACTCATTATGGTAGTAGGGTCTGTCATTATCGTCAAAGTATTCAACCCAACCTGTAGGAAGAGATTGTTTCGTTTGCAAAGATTTTACGCTGGGTAAAATTGAGTCGTCTATCGACAGAGTGGGTGATTCAGATACTGGATTTCGCGCTATTATAGACTTGAATGTTTTGAGTGCCTCCAATCTCTGGTTTTCCTGTTGCTTCTTTATCTCTTCGTCAGCCTTGTCTTTATCCTGAGCTAATTTCGTTGTATGTTCTTCTTTTTTTTTCTTAGCCAATGCGATTGCTTTATCATTTTCATCCTTGAGTGTTTGTAATTTTATCCTAAATTCTTCATCAATCGCAACTCCTGTTTGTTTACTATTTTCAATGTATCTATTTAATTGTTCCATTTGTTCAATATGTTTTTGTTGGTTTTCTTTTGATTGTTCTACCAACTTTGCTAGTCTTTCAAGTTCTTTCATAACTTCAACTTTAGTTTGAGCTAGTTTTAATTTTTTTTCTTCTGCTGTATCTTTTCTAAACATTTCATTTGCAGCTTCTTTTTCCGCGATTACTTTCTTTCTACCTTCTTGTGTTAATATGTTTGATTTACAGAATGCGTTAGTAATTATTATTACGTCAAAAGGAACATTCATTTTAAAAGTAAAAACTTTATTAGTATCCGATGAAGTTATTGTAATAATACTATTTTTATAGTCTGAGGTTAATGAACTTCTAGGGGGGGTACAATTTATTTTTATAGCTACAGCACCGGCAGATATAGTTTCTGTAGTGTTCTTTGCTGATATTGCACGCAATAGTAAAGGTTTACAAGCTATTTTAAAATCATCTTGAAAATTATCACCAAAAAAATTTCCATGATAAAATACCGCCCATTCCATTGAAAGTAATAATATACCAGGACTATCGGCATATGTTCCGCCACGAATATAACTACAAAAATATATCTTCCCATCATTCAAAATTTTTTCTGCTTCCGCTTCTGCTCTTTCTAGTGCAGTTTGTTTTTCTTCGACTGCTGTTTTTTCTAGTGCAGTTTGTTTTTCTTCGACTGCTGTTTTTTCTGCTGCAACTGATTCAAGTAGTTGTTGTAGACGGCTGATATTAGTATCTAGTTGTCGTTTAGTGTCATTTGCTGTATTAACTAGTTGTGTTAATTTTGAAGATATGTCATCTTTAATACCTTGATTAAAAGTCGAAGGAGATACAGAATGTAATATTTGCATATCTCCTAATATTTTTTCAGCATCTTGTTTTATTTGTAATAATTGTATTAAATCAGCGTTTATTTGTTTTTTTACATCATTTATTTTTGATACTTGTGGATAAGATGGTGGAATAGACTTTATTTCTGATTCTATTCGAGTGTAACTTAACCGCGATTTTGTAAGCATATCTTTTATTCTATTAACAACTCCTGTAAAATCAGTTGTTGCAGTCTCATAAAAGTCTTTCTCGGTTTGTGCTCTTGCAGCTATTTCTGCATCTTGTTTTGTTTTTTCTTGTGCAGCCGCTTGTTCTTCTTGGATAGCTTTTGCATCAGCATCAGCTTTTTCTTGTCTTTTACATGTATCTTGTCTATCTCCTTCGCCATTTACTAAAAATAGTCCATCGGTATCATTATATTGAATGGTGCAATTTGTTGATATATTATATTGTTTTTTTGCCTGGTCGATAAGATTTTTCATAGATTTTTGTAAATAGTCTGGCCTTTTGGTTCTTCTTGTTTCTCTGGTTTCAGTATTATAAAATATAGGTTCTGATAAAATACCATCGTTGTCTGTCAATTGAATTTCCCATGCAGCTCTATTAATTCTACTCTCTTCTGCTTGTTTTGCTTTTAAATCAGCTTGTGTTTTTTCGTGTTTTTTTTTTGCCGTTGCAATAATTTTATCTTTATCATATAACTTACGTTCATTATCTTTAGAATCAGAAGGACCGCATAAGTTTTCATCTGGGTATACATGATATGTTGTTCCATAAACATCCATTAAACCGAAGGCACCGCATTTTGGGTCACTGCTTTTGCATTTTTTTTCATCACATGAAGAAAATGCATATGATGGTCGCGCTGAAGAGGGTGGTGCGTAAATTTCCCATGTTATAGTTGGAGAGCTAATAGTAAGTATAGGTTCAGTCGATGCCTTACCATATGAATCAATACTAATATCCATTCCTTTATCAACAGATATAACAAACTTATTATAATCTTTTTCAGCTATAAAAAATTTAATATTATTTTTAGGTATACTAGTATTTCCATGTATTTTGATACTATAACTATTAATATTTAAACCATGCTTAATTATATCTGATATAATAGTATCGGGTAATCTTGTATTGCCGTAGATGCATACAATATATAAACTATCTGATGGCGGACTTCTGGTTAATTTAATTATTTTAAATTTTATTTTTATTTTACTATTTTGGTTATATTTTATATTACCCATTGTAACTACTTTGCTACCTTTGCCTTCAGGATGATAAAATGTTGGGTCACTTGCATCTATTCCCAAGTTACTTGAAATTATATCTTCGCTTTTTAATCTTAAAATTATAGAGTTAAGTTGTGCTCTCAATATTGCAATATTGTTAAAATTACTATTTGGCGTATTTAAATTTTCAAATGACCTACGTATGTTTCTAACCATTGCATAAATAGTAGGATTTCCAAATTTAAGTATTTTTTCAAGTTGTTCTATATTAGAATGAAGCATATCTGAAAATAAATCAATAAATAATTGCGATAAGGGCGTTGATGAATTATAAGCAGGAATATTAAATATTTTTTTTTTACCTGAAGAAACTATATCAAATATTTCTGCATCCTTACAAATTCTTTCTACTTTAGTAACGTCATACGTATCAATATACTGCAATAGAATATCTAATGAAGTAAAATCATTTAAACATGTTGATAACATGATTTTATCAAGACTTGTGGTATCAGTCATTGCTCGAAATAACTTTATGTTTTGTTCTGTAGTTATATCATCAGAATCTATTTCCCGTTTGGCAACCACCGCATCGTCATTATAAGTAGCAGGTGCAGGTGCAGGTGCAGGAGCAGGAGAAGGATCAGAAGCAGGATCAGAAGCAGGAGCAGGAGCAGGAGCAGGAGCAGGAGCAGGAGCAGGAGCAGGAGCAGGAGCAGGAGCAGGAGCAGGAGCATGAGCAGGAGCAGGAGCAGGAGCAGGAGCAGGAGCGGGAGCAGGAGCAGGAGCAGGAGCAGGAGCAGGAGCAGGAGCAGGAGCAGGAGC
>Ga0164293_10000132_pt1 | contig 50472 bp, 39 predicted proteins | sample GEODES118metaG_FD_111487 | JGI IMG/M metagenome (GOLD analysis project Ga0164293, IMG submission 111487) | Eutrophic lake water microbial communities from Lake Mendota, Wisconsin, USA - GEODES118 metaG | ecosystem: Environmental > Aquatic > Freshwater > Lake | place: USA: Lake Mendota...
GCTGGAGTTGTGGGTGATTTCAAAGGTAGAAATCGTCGTGAAGGTCCAGTACAAGTTGAATTTGAATTTGAGGATTAATATATGGCATTACAAGTAGTAGACATATTTGGCAATTTACAACCAGCAACTGGAAGAACTTTTCCAAAAAACTCTTTGGAAATAATTCCATATTTTAACAAATATAAAACCGGTGTTGGAGCTGTATTTAAAATAAATCCACAGGGCACATCTGTTAGTGATGATAATAAAATAAAGCCAGAGTCCTATCAATCGTTATATGAATTTTATAGTCCTACTGAATTATTGAATAATGGATATGCACAAATTGGAGATAATAAGTATATTAAAATTTATAAAAAATACGATAGAACTTTTCAATTTTTTCAAAATTATTTTACAGAAACTTATACGCCAAAATCAGGAGGAACTCCTAAAATAAACGTATTCGTCGATTTGGAGAAATATCCAATATTTAATGAAAGCATAGGCGATAGACTTTCTTGTTTAGCACAATATGATTCTATCAAATCTTCGACACTATCCAATACACAACTTGGTTTTAGACGATTTTTTAACGTTCAAGCATTCAACTGGCCAACTGTTACAGACGCATTCAATTACGAATTTTCGTATAATCGATCATTAAATAGTGTTAAAGCTGACGTAAATTATATATTTGAAGAAATTAAAAATAAAGTTTCTTCGGGTCAACTTGATAAGAAACTAGTACCAGATTGCTTTTTACCTGATCCTGATCCAGCATTACCAGGACCTCCTACACAAGCAATTAATGGTGTAGCAAATAAAGCTCCTGTAGTAGATAATCCTAATTTAAAACTACCGTCCCAAGAAGTAAAGGGGTTAGACGCAAATGCAGCACAACAAGCAGCATCACAAGCGCAAGGCGCAGCAAGTAATGCTGCATCTCAAGTACAAAGTGCGGCCGGTGGATTGACTAGCCAAGTACAAGGCGTCGCTGGTCAAGCTCAAGGTGCAATTGGTGGTGCTCAAGAATCAGCAGGAGGCGTGCTTAGTAATTTATCATCCGGAGTTAAAGGTGCAATTGGAGGAGGAGCTTTAGGAGCTGGTATTGGAGCATTAGCCGGTGGCGGTAAAGGAGCATTAATAGGAGCCGGTGCTGGATTGGTTGCGGGTGGTGTAGCTGGTAAAGTATTTGATAAACTAAATCCTAAAGGTATTAAACCAGATGGGTTGGGTAAGGATTGGTCTCCAGATAAGTTTAGTCCTGAATCTATAGCTGGAAATGATAAATTTGTAAATGCTAAAACAGGTATGGTTGAATCTACGTCTGAATTAGCTAAAGGATTAAAAGGTGGATTGTTAGGTGGTGCTCTTGGAGCCGGTATTGGAGCATTAGCCGGTGGTGGTAAGGGAGCATTAATAGGTGGATTAAGTGGTACTGCACTTGGTACCGGATTATCTGTTGGAGGTGTAACAGGAGGAGCTTTAGCAGGTGGTGGGTTAGGGGCCGGAATCGGAGGAATAGTGGGAGGTGGAAAAGGAGCTGTAATTGGTGCCGTTTCAGGAGGAGCAGTTGGGGCGGCTGCAGCTAAATTAGCGAGTGTACAAAAAGGAATGCCTAAACCAAATATACCAAAACCACCTAGTACACCACGCATCAAGACAGTCAAAATACCAAGACCATCAAATCCAAAAGGTGCAACAGATTTATTAAATTTACCTAAATCTCCGTTGGGTTAATAATTATATATAATAGTATGAAAATAGAAGTATTAAAAGAATTCATCAAGAAAACGGTACAACAAGAAGTACGTAATGTAATACACTCTGAAATTAAACTTCAATTGGCAGAAATATTTTCCAAAGAAGTTGGTCAGAATAAGAAAAAGTCATCTGAATCTGACTTGGAACAACAAATTCTCAAAGAGTTGGAAACTATGGATGATGTTCAAGTTATCGAAGAGGAAGTTAAACCGGTCAAAAAGTTTGTAAAATATACAAACAATCCAATGTTGAATGATATTTTGAATCAAACTACAGGCGGAGTACCACAAGAAGGTGGTTTGGTTAGTATGATGGGAGGACTTGGCGGTGGATCAACACAAGTAATTGCGGAAGCAAAAGCTCCAGAGAATGCTCCTGAACCAGTAAAAAGTGTTTATAGTGCTATGAATAGAGATTATAGATCACTAATGAAAGCGGTAAACAAAAAACGTGGCGACAAGTAAAATAAATGGCAACTCCAACCAAATCTATAGGTTTATCATTACCAATACAACTTGGTAATCAAGGTTATTTTAACACAAATAAAGATACGATCTCACAGATTGGTACAAATATTCAAAATTTATTGTTAACTATTCCTGGAGAAAGAAGATTTAATAATACATTTGGATCTGGATTATACAATTTATTATTTAATAATATAGGAGATGATATATCAAATGATATCATTATTGATGTAATTCAACGTGACGTTGACAAATTTATGCCTGGCACAACAATATTGAAAGTGGAACTATCTCCAATTCAACCAGATAATAATAGTAAAAATTCGATATTTATAAGTATTACCTTTAGATATAACAATACTGTGGGTGAAACCGAGTTTAACTTGGAAACTAATAAAATCTAATGTCAACGCTAATTAACAAAACATTTGACGCGAATACAAAAGATGTAAATTATCTTAATAGAGATTTTACGTCTTTACGTCAACAACTAATTGATTTCACAAAACAATACTATCCACAAAGTTATAAAGATTTTAGTGAAAGTTCTCCAGGTCAAATTTTTATAGACCAAGCGGCGTATGTTGGAGATGTATTATCTTACTATACAGATCAGCAATTTTTCGAAAGTTATATTCAATTTGCTCAAGATCGTAGAAATATTATAAATTCGGCTAAATATTTGGGTTATAAACCAAAAGTGTCTTCAGCATCTTCATCTGATGTTGATGTATTCCAATTATTACCATCTATTCGTACCAAGGATAATGAATATATTCCAGATGAACGTTATTGTTTGATACTACAACCATTTTCACAACTATCTAGTACGCCAGGAGTCAATTTCGTAATAGAAGAAAGTATAGATTTTAGTCAAGATACTAAATTTTCCCCTAGAGAAATAACTGTGTATAGCCGTGATAACACAGGTGCTCCTCAATTCTATCTAATCAAGAAAGCAGCTAAAGCTTATTCTGGAACAGTAATTACTAAACAAGTTAGTGTGGCGGATCAAGTGCCTTTTTATAGTCTAATATTAGATGAAACGAATGTTCTTAAAATTATAAGTGTAATTGATAGTAATAACAACAATTACTACGAAGTAAATTATTTAGCTCAAGACACAATTCCAATTGAAGTTGATAACGTACCACTAAACAATCAAACTCTATCTCCATACAGAAGTGAAACTCCTAAAATTCTAAAGTATTTGAGAACAGAAAAACGTTTTGTTACCGTTGTCGATGAAAATAATAAAACTACTTTACAATTTGGTGCAAATACTGAAAATTTTGAGAATACTATTGTTATACCAAATCCTACTAATGTTGGCGTAGCACTATCTAATTTAAAAAATCTAAACATTTCATTGGATAATACTAATGCGTTAAAAGAAAAGTCGTATGGTATGTCTCCATCTAATACGACATTGACTATAACGTATGTTATAGGCGGAGGTTTAAATTCAAACGTAAACTCTGGGGAAATCAACAAGATTTTAGGAATTTCTTATTTAAATGATACTACATCATTAACTGACAGCGAAGTTATATTATTGAATACTATAAAAAATTCTTTAAGAGTAAACAATATAGAGGCTGCTACAGGCGGTGACGATGCTGAATCTGACGAAGAAATTAGACAAAATGCAATGTTGAATTTTTCCACACAAAATCGTATGGTTACAGAAGACGATTTCTTGTTGAGAATTTATGCATTGCCACCGCAATTAGGCAATATAGCTAAAGCGTTTGTACAAAGTAATTTAACTAGAGAAGTTCAATATAATGGATTGATTAGTGGTATTTTAAATACAGAAAACAATTCAACTGTAAATTTAGCTCCATTAAATCCTCTTGACAGAAAGAAATTCTTACAGTCAAATAGCCCATTTACTAATAATTTATATTTGCTTGGATATGATGCAAATAAAAATTTAACACAAGTAAATCCAGCAACTCTTCAAAATCTAACCACATATATTCAGAACTATAAGATTCTGACAGATAAGATTAATATCATCGATGGTTACATAATCAACATTGGAGTTGAATTTAAAATAACTGTATTTAAAGGATTTAATAAATCTGAAGTGTTAAATAACTGTATACAATCTGTAAAATCATTTTTTGATATAGATAAATGGAGTTTTAACCAACCAATAAATTTAAGTCAAATAAATTTCGAGATAATGCAAAATGAAGGCGTTCAATCCGTGAGCGACATTGTTATAAAAAACTTAACTATTGATGACGGTAATTATTCTTCCGTTGCATACAATATTAGTATCGCGACACAAAATAATATAGTGTATCCACCAAAGGATCCTGCTGTATTTGAAGTTAAGTTTCCAGATTCTGACATAAAAGGACTTGTAGTATAATATGCACACATTTATTTATCCATCTCAAGATACCTACATAAACAATTCGCCTGAATTTGTCAATAAAAATTTTGGCATTGATGAAATTTTAGAAATCTACGCTTCCAATATTGGTAATTCCGTAGTTTACACAGATCCAGTTTGGCACGATGCGCCACAGACTGCTTCCTCTTATGGAAACAATGGATGGTTAGCCTATACAACATCCTCATTATTTATTTATTCAGGAAGTGCTTGGTATGCATATTCTTTAACTTCGTCTGTAATACCAAATACATCTTTTATATCAAATTTTACCGGAAGATTATCTAATAAAACAAATCCTCCACGAAAACCACTTTACATTTCAGGATCAGCTACTTTTGCATCTGGATCTTTTGTTGGACAGTTTACCTCAGCTCAATGTGTAACTTCTTCATTTAGTGGAAGTTTTAGTAGTTCTAGCTTTAAAGGAATCATCAGTACCAATACGTCTAGTAATTTATACTATGTCGATGTAGTAAATTTCGCTGGATATTTTAAAGGGATTTATAGTGGATCATTTGAAAGACCATCTACAGCTACATATCTGAATAGACCTGAATTTTCAAGAACATTGATAAAGTTTGATTTAACTGAGTTAAGTAAATCTGTATCAGATAATAATATAAGCGGTTCTAATATTAAATTTACTTTGAATTTGAAAGCATGTGGATCTAGAAATTTACCACTAAATTATAGTATATATGCTTATCCAGTCAGTCAAAGTTGGAATAATGGAAATGGAAGATATGCAGATCACGGATCTCAATTGGGATCTAGTTGGTTATATAGAAACTACGATGGAAATGGTTTATGGTATGGGAATTCGATATCAAATAGTTATCAACAAGTAGATTATTTGACGAATCCATCTTATGCTAGTGCTAGTTTTCAAAATCAAGGAGGTACGTGGTATTATAAAGTACCAGCTTCTTATACAAACAAGCCAAAATGGATTTGCAATTCAACGAAGTATCCATCTTTGGTAAATGCAAGTTTAATTTGTAGTCAGTCATTTAGTTACGGACAACAAAGTGACGTTACTATGGATATAACTAAAATCGTTAGAGGATGGTTATGTGGATGCGTTCCAAATCAAGGACTTATGTTATTGAGTTCTTTGGAAATTTCAACTCCTCCATTACAACCAACCAATGGACTACTACAGTTTTTTAGTAAAGAAACAAATACTATTTATAGTCCATATATTGATGTAGCCTGGGATGACAGTATATTTAATACCGGAAGTTTGAAACCTGTTTCAGGATCAATTCAAAATTTAATTACATTGAATTACTTGAAAGAAGCCTATAAAGCTGGAAGTTTACCAAAAATATTTGTATTTGCTAGAGATAGATATCCGTTGAAAAACTTCCAAAAAGCTTATCAACAACCAGCTATGGTTACGCCGCAGTATCTTCCAACTAGCTCATATTATATGATTAAGGACGCTGAATCAGAAGAAGTTTTAGTGGGATTTGATCAATATACAAAGTTGAGTTGTGATCCAAATCAAGGTAATTATTTTAAATTACAAACAACTGGATTGCCACAAGAAAGATATTTGAAAATATTTATAAAATCGGAATATAAAGATGGAACTATAGATATTACAGATACCCAAAAAATATTTAAGATAACAAGATAATATGGCGGATATACAATTAAATTATGATGTAGCTACAGATGAAGTTTCAAGCTTTAAAAATTTTGGAACATTCACTAACAATTTGGATTCTTTTGGCAATTTCCAATTGGTATTTTCTGCGGCTCAGTCTGTTAATGGAAACGTTAATTATGTTAAAGTTCCATTAAAAACATTCTTATACAACGAGAATAAAATTCTTGATGCAAATACTGCAGATTTTACTGAACTTCAAACTGTTCAACAAGAAGAAAAACGTAATGTGGATGAAGTTTTGAATCAATATAATAATCTACTTGAAGAAAATAGAATTCTCAATCAGACGGTTAATGAATTGGTTGAGAAGTATGAGAACAATGATGATAAACAAGTAATCGCAGAGCAAAAGAGAACAATAATCGGCCTTAGAATTCAATTGGGACAGGGATCTGTTCCATCAGACTTTTCAGATGACTTTCCGTTTTTACCACTAGTATAATATGCCTTACGACTATTTAACAATTAATGAACTTGATCTCGCTAATGGTATAGCAAGTGCTTCGTATTTTCAACAAGACTTACAATCTTTATACGAACAACAAGTTTTAAACTCTGAAAACTTTTTCGGGGACACGAATGATGATATATTAGAATTAAGCGTTTATAATAGTAACCAAGAGCCAATTCTTTTTAATAGGGTAATACCGAAAACAACTTATAGCATCGTACAATCGTCGTATAAAGATATAAACAACGTTCAACGATCATATAAAGTTGCAAATCCATTTACAAATTATGCTTTATATGGCAATGAATTGTTGTTACACAGTCAATTCGATCTTAAGTTTGATGAATTAAGCCCTGGTTTGTATTATGTTCTATATAATCCAATTAGAAACATTGCTGGGAATACGTCTAATAGATTATTTATAAAAGAAATATCTCCAAGTCGAACCGAATTAAGATTGTCTTACGCATTTGATCCAACTCTTAATGAAGCCAATAGAGTAGATTCAGTAAAAATATCAGCATTTGCGGATAAAAAATTTGTTTTCTTACAAGTAATAGACCAAATTATTCCTATCGTAGATAGAAACCCTATAGACGAATCATTTAACGCAAATTCTCCTAATTTTAATTATTTGAAATATGCACAACTACTTGGGTTTAAATCTTCGGCTGAATTGCAAGAATTTATAAATTCAGTTTACGTTGGCTATAATAAAGTTGTAAATCTATCTAATGATGCTGATTCTGTAATTAGTCAGAATATAAAATTTGCAGGAATTGCCGAACAAATAAAAAACTTTGTTTACACTTATAATGAAACTGAATTTTCCCAGGACGAAATACTGACGGCTATTTCATTGATTGTAGCAAAAGTAAGTCAAGACGCAATATTACAAAGAACAACTTTAACAGACACAGATCTCGCCGAAACAGTAAATGTATTTGTAGAAATCGCATACAGATATTGGTTGCAACCAAAGATTACAGAATTATTAAATGACTATAGTCTAAAGTTTTATGGATTTTATAAAAATGCATTAAATTTTGATAATGGAAATTTAGTAAAAATATTAACTCACACAAGTTATTTAAATGTAGTAGATAATCGTATTAACGTTCAAATTAAATTAGATAGTCCACTTCCATCTGAGTATTCTATAAGAGACACTTGTTGGATTTCTAACATCTCATTGGCTCCTTTATATTTTAAAATTAACTTATATACTGCTCCGATTTCACGAAAAGTTTATTTGAATGGAGTTAATTTTACAGTTGCAGTACCATCTGTTAATCCAACGAATGACAAGTTTAACGCTACAAATGATAATACATTATTTGCAGCTAAAGCTAGAACTCAACAAAAAATAAATGATTTGTTGATTAACTATAATGATTTTAGCAATTTTATTAATTTTTCTTCCGCTGAATTAAGAACTAAGATAGCTAAAAGTAAAATTTCTAAATATGACTCATATGAAACATCCAAGAGTCAAATAAAGAACCAAGCATCCGCAACATCTAACATTTCTATATCTGCTTCGTATTCAAATGATTTTACTAAGATTATAAACGAACAAATTTCATTACTAGATAGCTTCGATGAATATGAATCTTATCTATTTTATTCTACATCTAGTATAGATCAAAAAATAGAAGATGGCATAAGTTTTGATAAAAGCAATTACAATTCTTTATTTTATCAATTGCCAGAGTATATTAAGACCGAAGAATCCAATGCTGATTATATAAAGTTTACAGCAATGGTTGGACATTTCTTCGACAACATTTTGGTTTTTGTTAAGAAGTTTCCGAAATCTTATCCAATTAATTGGGACGATAACAATAGTTATCCTAAAAATTATATAGAAGAATTATTAAATAATTTTAACTGGGATGTTACTAATTTTAAGTTTAACAAAAGCGATGTAAATCAATTGTTGTTTAACAATACGCAAATGTCTGGAAGTTTATCATCCTCATATTTTGATTATGCTAAATCTATATTTAATAGAATAACAAATAATTTAAGTTACATATATAAAACTAAAGGAACATCTACATCGTTTAATCTGATCCGTTCAATTTTTGGAATATCTTCAGATTTGATTAATGTAGTTGAATATAGCAGTCCAAATGTTTTAATAAATAGAAATGTTTACTATGATTTTGATGATATAGTGTATGCTACTAAGTATCAAGATAATCAATTCATTAACTTCAATTTTACGAGTAGTGAATTTAAATATTTAGTTACTCAAGATAGTTTGAGTGGAAGCTATACAGGAAGTTATAACGGAGACACAATATATTTAACAAGATCTTATATAGAAAATTTTACAGGAGTTTCTACTGTAGAATGTACATTTAGATCAAATGAATGGAATAAATATAATTATAAAGATAAAATTCCACTTATTAAGAAACTAAGAAATGATAATTTAGACTGGCAAGTTTATTTGTATAAAACAAAACAAAGAGAATCTGCAAAATTAATTTTTGAATTAAGTCCTATAGGATCCACAATAGCTACATCCAGTATAGAAAGTATTGAAATGCCTTATTTAAATGGCGATTTTTATACTTTCATGGTTAGAAAAGAACCAAATGATTCAATAAGATTTGATGCGTTGTCACCGTCATCCTCAATGACATCAAGCATTGGATATTATGGAAATTATAATGTAACTCAATCTATCTGTGAAACTTTTTATCCAAATGCGTACAAGTATATACCTCAGACATATACATTATATGTAAATCAATATTATGGAAGTTTATTAAATTTCACAGATAAAAAAACCAAGACGATATTGTATGATCAAAATCAATATTTCTCTTCTGGAAGTTACTATGTTGGAAACTTTTCATCTTCTATTCAATTTAATGGAAATATAGATAAAATTAAAGTTCAAAAATATGCATTGAGCGATGCTGATTTCCAAGAACACTCTTATAATTTGAGTTCGATTTCAATACCCGAAAAGTCTTTGGTGTATGAAAATATGTATTATTTATGGAGTTTTGATACTCCTGTAAATTTGTATGGAAGTCCATCTGTTATTCCTAATCAAAATAATAGATACAACACAGAATTCTATGCGTATAATTTTCAAAGAACACCAGTGGTATGTGGAGCTCCTATTTGTGATACCATATTATCTGATATTTTCCCATATCAATTTGATAAATTTAATGTTAAACAAGCTATTAACTCAAATCGATTTGGGCCAAATTATAAAGACAATGCTAATATCAATAAAATAATACAGGACGTAAGTTCTAATTTGTTACCATACGAATATTCCACATATACAAGAGATATAATCGGAAGCGATTCTAATTTGGTAGGATATTATATTTCCCCATATAGATATTTAAACGAAAATATAGAAGACTTTTTAGGAAAAGAAGGAATATCTGATATCATTGGAGATCCTAAATATCTCACATCAAGAAACTATCCGGAATTAAAACTAAGACAAAGAGAATTTGAAGATTCAAATAAAAAATATATTTATCCACAAGAATATTATAGTACCTATAAGTTTTATATCGATTTTTCAATATTTGATTTTATTAAAAAATTGACTCCGACCCGTGGTACTTTAAAGAGAGGACTTTTATTGGAACCTTCTATATTTGAACGAGTAAAGTTTAATTATAAAGATGCCGTATTTTCCCCTCTTGATCCAAATACAACATCTAGCTTAATGTTATATGAAATCAGACCGTCATTCTTATCTTCGTTAATAGATACAGTCAATTCATCAAGTAATACGGTTATAAACATTGAATCTGTTAATGGAATTGATACTGATCGTGATACTTATAATTTTTCAAGATTTGAAATCAAAGATAAAGTGGATGATAGAGATTTTATATTTGCTAAATATGGTAAATACGTAAATGTTAATAAAAACGGATACATTGTACGAAATACTATAAATTATTCTGAAAATGATTATTATCAATCCCATAATAATACAGGTTCTATTGTAACATTCACATCAAGTTATAAATCCGTACAAACTATTGGTTCCGGATCGGGAGATTTAAATAATCAAATTACAGGTAGTCGTTCATTAACAGACATTTATTACGGAAACATGAGTAGTGGTTATTCCCAAAGACATTTAAGTAAATTTGTACGAGTTGGTAGTAGACTAAAAAGACAAGCCGTTTCTGGATCTTATTACGTTATTAACAATGGTATAAAAACATTGGCTAATGGTAAATTATCATACTACACTTATACAAAAGGTCAAAACGATTATACAACCACAGTGAACAGACAAGGTTTACCAAATGGATCATCTCCTATTATATCAATACCAGGATATTTGTCAGTTGACATTGAAAGCGATAATTTCCCTAAATATGGTATTCTAACTGGATCGGTTGGATCGCCAAATAGTTTATTTATACAACAACCACTTACATGTTCTACGTGTACCAGTGCTAGTATGAATATGTATATTATGAATTTATAATATAATTTTTGATTAAAAACCGAAAAGATTTGATAATTATTTAATATATGGCATATCTTAATAATAACGTTCTCACTGTTAACGCGATATTGACGAAAAAAGGTCGTGAAGTATTAGCAAAAACAGGCGGATTGAACATTACAGCATTCGCTTTAGCTGATGACGAAATCGATTACACACAGTTTAACCCAAATCACCCATTGGGCAGTGCATATTACGATATCGCTATTCGTAATACTCCAATCATGGAACCTATTACAGATGAATCACAGACGATGAAATATAAGTTGGTCACTCTAAATGATGGAGTCACATCTGTACCAACCATAAGCATCGCCCCTCCATTAATTTCTGTACCACGTACTTATTCAGCGGCAATTGATATTATTCCTAGTACAACTCCTGTTTATAACGTAACATTGGGATATACAGCAATATTATCTAATAAAAACGTAGGTACTTTAGTAGTTACTGAAACAAATAGTTTGAACTCTACCTCAGCAACCATTCCAGCATTTACCGGAGATTTAGCGTCACAAGCTTCACAGGTTGTCATAGGTAATAAGTTTAGATTTATCCCAAATAGTTCTTTGTCTAAGACAACTACTACTAATATTACTATTATCGGTAATGAAAGTGGCGGAAGTTCTTCCATCAACGTAACTGTCAGTGTTCCTACCACAACTTAATAATATATGATATTCACCCCATTTACTCCAGACGATATAGTAGCAGGCAGAATTAACCAAGTATCATCGGGTATGTTTGGTACTGGTAGTTTAACAGTAGCACAATCGTCCTTCGTAACATCATCTGCTCAAGCAAATGTCATGACAGGATCAAGTCCATATGATGTTAAAAATGGACAGTACTATGTAGATGTTTATAGCGGAGCCGATCAATATTTTGCTATTGCTTATGGAGATTATTATAATTCAGGAAGTAGCTATTTTGATTGGCCGGGTCAGTCCGTAGCGAGTGTATATACCAATGAAACCAAAATTATATACAGTCAATATAAAAATACACTTCTTCAACCAGGCGACACATTTTTTAGTTTTGCCTCAGGCAGCGTAGATTCTCCAACCGATAGTTCGGCTATATTCGTACTAAACTACGTAACAGATAAATTCCAAGATCAAATTGATCCTGGTCAAATTCAATTAAATTTTACAGGCGCTTTAGGTCAATTCTCATATATTGACGATTCACAAGTAGTTAATACACAACAAAACGTTTATAATTTGATCTCGGGATCAGTTATTAATGGCGTCCCTACTCCATATACCAAAGGAGGAACAGTTTCGGCTGTTTACGAAGGAATTGGTTTATTTTATCCAACAAACGGAGTTGTTATATTGAATGCACTAAAGTTAGATGCAAAAGTTGGTATTACCGGAAATCCTCCGGAAATTACTAGTGCTAGAACCACAAATCAGTATTCAGTTAACTGGAAAAGTTATTGGAGAAATTGGTTGCGTAAATTTTATTTAAGTCTTAGAAGATCAAATAAATACATGGCAATTCGTAAATCCGAATTTGTACCATCTACGAATTACTTCATAAGAGTTAAAAATAAAGAGTTCAACTATAGTAACAATCCAACATTTGTATCAGATGGTACGGATGGTCAAACAAAGGGGACTATTATCTATCCAGAATTGATTAGTAATCCTCGTACTTATATTACTACAATTGGATTGTATGATTCTAATAATGAATTACTTGCAGTTGGTAAATTAAGTAGACCTACGCAAAAATCATTTGATAATGAATTGTTAATTAAGTGTCGTATTGATTTTTAATCTAAATACGTTGAAATCTTCCTATTTATATTGGGATGATTAAATTTCTTAAAAATCAAGACATACAAATCACTACATTTTCAGTAGCAAAAGAAAAGATTGCTAATAACATCTTTTCCGATTTGATTTTTGCTAGCGATGGAACTTATAACTTTCCATTGATTATTCCTGTACAAGAATGTGATTACAATTTTAATTCATTGTCTACAGGATCTTTTGCCACAGTTAATACACAAACGTGTTATGCGTCAATTGTTAATCAAAATGGATTTTTAGCTTGTTCGCCGATAAACGATCCAAATAATCCACAGTTTCAACTTGGTTTAAAATTACCAACTGGATCAGTATTTTATCCAGTCGATAATATTCATTATAATGCTGAAACTAATCCTACTAATTTAGACGGCACTTATCAGGGACAGGTTTATAATACAATTAAGAAAATGTATTATAATAATTATAACAATGCCTACAATATTTTTGGATTTGATAGTTATGATATATCTGAAGCTAGTTTGAGTCTGGATGATAAATTTGTAAGTTATACATTAAATGTCACTCAGAGTGGCGATAGAATTAGTCCTTTTAGTGTATTAATTAACAATCAGACAGGCGATATAGTTGGCAGTATTTTAGATGATGGAAATAATAATTTGTATTTATCTGGATCATATTTCATCAATGATTTTGAAGTTTATTCGACCAACACGGAAAGTGTGGTTAATTATGGCATAACAGGACTAGGACAATATTTGTATTATGGATCAATGTCCACATAAGTATATAAAGTATGAATTTGGAAAATATATATAATCAAAATTATGGTAGTGTAGTAACTACTAATGGCGATCTTGTTGCTATTGGAAATCCGCCATCAGATGTATTTACTACATGTGAGGGGTTTAGTAAAGTAGGTCAGGTTTATTTGATAAAAAAGGATAGTTTTAAAACAAACTATTCTGTATCTAAAATATTAAAGAAAACGATTTTTCCACAAAACGGCGCATTGGTTCCATATTACACGGAACAAAGTTCTAGTGCTGCATTAACAGCTTCTCTGATAATTGAAAGTGGTTCTAAAAATGATTCTTTATCAAATTGTGATTTTATCGTTGTAGAAACTGATAACTTAAAAGTAAACCAATCCAATTATGGATCGGCTATCGATTTATCCACATATTTCTTGGCAGTAGGAGATACAGGAGTATCATCTAGTTATTATCTTGGACACACAAATAACTTTGCATGTGTAGATATATTTAAGATTAATCCAAACTATACTTTTGATAATACAGATGGAATTACTCCTTCTTCCCCGGAAAATTCTATACCAGTTGATCAATATAATATAAGTGATATTCCATTTTGTACTATTACAGGATCTATGTCCGATAAATTCGGAGGATCTGTATCCATTACCAACAACTATTTAGTGGTTGGATCGCCAGAATACAATAATGGTCGGGGAGCTGTTTATATATACAAATATACAGATGCTGATTGTACTTATTCTCTTCAACAAATATTAAGTTGTAGTGTTACTAACTATCCACATCAATATGGTTTTGGTTATTCTATCTCTATAGATAAAAAAACTGAGAGTATATTAGTGGTTGGAAGTAATCAATTATCACAATCTAATGTTTATTTATTTTCTGGATCCGCAAATAATTGGAGATTAAGTCAAGTATTATCTCAAAATACAAGTTCACAATATTACACGATTCAAAATACGAACTTTGAATTAATTCCTAGTGGAAGTCAAATTAATAGTAGATATGGATATTCTGTATCATTATATGATACAGTTCTAGCTGTAGGTGCTCCCAACGATTTAGTTTATTGGGAATACTCTGGTTCAAATGTTTTGAGACAGCGTGGATCTGTTTACGTATATAATAATCAACAATGTCCAGCTGACATTAATTGTGGATTCCAACTTATAACAAAATTATATGGCGATGATGTAACGTTTAAAGATAATTTGTTTGGATATTCAGTGTCTGTTTTTAATAAAAAAATATTGATAGGTTCACCAAAACCATATTTTCCATTTAGTTCATTATTTATTTCAAATTCTATAAACTATTACGATAAAACGTTTAATCAATATGACTTTGGAGAATCTACATATTGCGGACAAACGCTTCTTTATCAAGTTACAGAGTCACTTGTAAATGGAAAAATATTTAGTTCATCGTTGATTTATCAGATGACAACCGATCCTATATCAAAACGAAAAGAAATAGGAAAGCCATTTACAGCTTACGGTTATTCAGTATCACTATCAGATACAAATTTAGTAGTAGGTGCTCCTATTCCACTAAATAACGACTTTTATTTATCTGCTCCATTAATAACTGAGTCCGGTAGCATTAATGATTTAAATTATATTTATACATCTTCATATCAAAGTGAAGATTGTTTTATTACTTCTAGTTTTGTTTATTTACAGATGGAAGATTGTCTAAGTTGTAACGGATCGGTACCTATTTCAGGCGCATTTTTAGGCGCATGTGATAATCTGATAATATTTGTAGACGAACAAGGGGAATATTCCTATGCATCTAGTAAGATATTCGGAAAATCATACATTTATGATATATCCGATTTACAAACCAATTTTAACGTTGGAAATGTATTTTATAACAATAATAAGTTGATAATAAATAATACAGGAAGTGTATTAAAAAACTTAACGCTTGATCCTACCGATCCAAATAATACATATTTGTATATGAAATACAATAGTCAGATAACATTGCATGAAAAGCAATATATCTGCACTGTGGAACCAGGCGAGTTTAATGTTTCAACCAATCCAACTGCAATAACATCTTCTTTATTTGACTATGGAGTGATTAATACTGAGACATTTAATTTTGATAACTTGGATATAATTTTGAGATATATCAATACCAGAATTACTGTTAATAACTCGGAAAAATGGTGGAATAATTTTGTGTCAGGAGACATTGAAGAATCTATTTTCAATTTTTACTCATCTTCTTACACGAATTATCAAGCAAATAGATTAACAAACGAATTGAAATCAAAGTGTAGTACTTTAAACTTCGATGTCAACGGAGATGGTACAGCTAATTACCAAGATGCAACAACTATTTGGAAGTATTTTATTCAAGATTTTACAATAAACAATTATCAGAATTATTTGAACCCACGTTCTAGACGCAATAATTACGATGATATGGTTTCTTTTTTAAATGATAAAACAGGAAAATCAAACGAAAAATTAGTAAAACAAGAGTTCTTTGGATACAACTATAGTAGTTCATTGGATCCAACTGGATCTTATTTGGCGCCATATATAACAACTGTTGGATTATATAGTGGCGCAGAATTGGTTGCTATAGCTAAATTAGCTCAACCAATTAAAAATACGGGAGAAATTCCTATTAATATTGTTGTTAAATGGGACACTTAATTATATTTATTATAAAATAGACATTTATGGCAACCATTAATTCCGATACTTCTAAGATAAATCGAACATCCGTATTCAAAGGAATTTTAGATCTTTATTATTCCAAAGCTCCAGCAGGAGGAGCATTTTCCGCATATGATTCTGGAAAGAATACTATGATCAAAGGTGTAACCGCTCCATATGGATTTACACAAAAATCAGTGGAATATACAGTTGAACCAGGATTTACGGTAGGTGCAAATAATGGTAAAGAAAATTTCAATGGTAAGGCTCTAAATTATAGTGATAAAACTGCCAATGGTCCTGTTCTAAAAACCGGAGTAAATAAAATTTCTACAAATTGGAATGGAAATGCTTCATTGCAAGATGCTCTATATACTAAGGATCCTGGTTTTAGACTACAAACTTCACTTGGAGCTAGTCAGTTTAAAGACGTAGCTGGACAAAGAAGTTTAGAATTATCCAGATACGTTAAAGGATTTAATGACAAAAAATATACCAACGGATCATTTACCCGTTGATATATATTTTAAATGGTTATATTAGGATTAGATTCATCAACATCTACAACTGGTTGGTCTTTCTGTGAAAATGGAAAGATTCTTTCTGCTGGTTTCGTAGATACAAAAAAATTAGAAACTACAAAAGAAAAAACTTTTCATGTTATTTCGTATCTCGAAAAGACAAAAGAGATTGAAAGATTTGATGAAATTAATCTTGAAGCTGCATTGAGTGGATTTGCGGGAGGATTTACTAGTCAACAAGTTATTATTACATTAGCCAGACATAATGCTGTTTTTGCATATATTATAGAAGAACATTTTAAAAAGAAAGTTAATTTGTTATCGGTTAATACGATGAGAAAACAACTGTTTGGTAAATGTAGAATCAAAGGAATCAAGTCAAAAGATTTTGTCAAACAAGAACTTGAATCGTTAATCCCAGATGTATTGAATTTTACTGCTAAAAATAAAAAAGGTAATTGGGATGAACGTAATGGCGATATGTATGACGCTATAGTTGCAGGTTTGTATAAGAATTAAAAGACTTGATTTTATTTAAATCATCTGTTATTCTAAGATGAAATGATTAATAGTTCGGTTATAGAAACACTATCAAAGTTGTTTAAGCAAAAACCACATATTCAAAAAGGTGGAGCTGAAATACTTGTGTTTTGTACAAACTGCAATCATCACAAACGTAAACTGAACATTAATACTACAACTGGATATTACCAGTGTTGGGTATGTGGATTTAGCGGCAAGAGTTTTACATCTCTTCTTAAGAAACTAAAAGCGTCTTCTGAATATTATCAGATTTTATGTAAGAATAAAATCAGAGTAAGTTATGTACCCGAAGAGAAAAAGACACTAACTTTACCAATTGAATTTAAACCATTATACAAATCAAATGGTGATTTGATATATAAACACGCACTTAATTATTGTTTTAAACGAAATTTAAGTATACACGAAATTGTACGTTACAATATAGGATATTGTGCGTCCGGTCAATTTGCTAATAGAGTAATAGTGCCGTCATATGATAAAGATGGAAATTTAAATTTTTATTGTGGTAGAGATTTTTATAACAGTAAACTCAAATACAGATTATGTGATGGTAGTAAAGACATTATCGGATTTGAACTGTTTACCGATTTTACTAAACCCATTACAATCGTTGAAGGACCATTTGATGCACTTTCTGTAAAGTATAATGTTGTGCCTTTATTTGGGAAAACTATGTCTCGGAAGTTAAAAATGAAACTAATGGAATATAGACCGCCATATGTAAATGTTTTGTTGGATAATGATGCTTTGGGATCTAGTTTGAAAATATGTGAATTTTTAATTTCTAATGATATTGAAGCTCGTCTAATTTTACTGGACGGAAAAGATCCGAATGAAATAGGACATATAAAAACTTGGCAAACCATCAGCAGCAGTGTTATAATGGATGAAAGTCTACTATACAGATATAAATTAACAAATAAACTATGATCGTATTAAAAAATACCGACGACAAAATCAATTGTGTGATGCATATTGCAGATATTCACATTCGTTTGACAAAACGACACGATGAGTATACATCTGTATTTGAAAGATTTTATAACGCATTAGACAAAGCTAAGACTTTAAATGCAATCTTAGTTATTGCTGGCGATGTTTTTCATAATAAATCGGATTTGAGTCCTGAATGCGTTAAGATCGGAAGCGATTTTCTAAAAAGTTGTGCGGATCGTGTACCCGTAATTTTAACAGCCGGCAATCATGACGCTACACTGGCTAACAAGTCAAGATTGGATTGTTTAACTCCAATTGTACAGGCAGTAAACCATCCAAATCTTTATTATCTAAAAGATACCGAAGTATATCGTTATCAAAACATCTTGTTTAATAATTTCAGTGTATTTGATGATCCCGATAAGTATATTAGATATACAGATATTCCATCTAAACATCGTGTAGAAACAGATCATCACATTGCATTATTTCATGGTCCGGTAAACAATGCAATTACTGATGTTGGATATACTGTTAGTAATCGTGCTATTACAAATGAACTATTTGATGGACATCATATCGCAATGTTAGGAGATATTCACAAACATCAAATTCTACAAGAATACGATGAAAATGAAAGTAAGCCTATAATTGTATATGCTGGTTCTATGATCCAACAAAATCACGGAGAAGAACTAAAAGGACACGGATTTTTGATGTGGGATCTAAAAAGAAAAGTCTATAAACACTATGAGCTAAAGAACGATTATGGCTTTTATACAATTGAAATCAATAAAGGTATTTTGTTCACTGATATTAGCGACATTCCAAAGAAAGCTCGCATCCGTACAAAATGTTTTGAGTCTATACCATCGCACGTTAAGGAGGTAATGAATTCTATCAGGGACAAATGTGAAATCCTTGAGTCTACCTTCATTAGAGTAGATGATGCAACGACTGATTTAACTTTAAAATCTGGCCAGATATTTGATATTCATAATATTTTTGATGTAGACTATCAAAATAAATTAATTGAAGAAAATCTTCTCTCTAAGAGTATTTCCACTGATTTGATTTACAAAGTTAAAGAGTTGAATAAAACTATTAATTTAGAAATACCAAAAGATAAAGCTCCAAAGAATATTCGTTGGAAGCCAAAGACTTTTGAGTTTGATAATATGTTTAGTTATGGTGAAGGAAACGTAATTGACTTTACCAAATTAAAAGGTACAATTGGATTATTTGCACCTAATGCTAGCGGTAAGTCTAGTATTATGGACGCATTGGCATTTTGTGTATTTGATAAGTTTAGCAAAGGATATAAAGCCGTTCACGTATTAAATACTCAGAAAATGAGTTTTCGTTGTAAGTTCAACTTTGAAGTAAACGGCGTAGATTATTTCATTGAACGAGATGGTAAGGCTGATAAAAAAGGAAACGTTAAAGTTGAGGTTAAGTTTTACAAGATTGAAAATGGAAATGAGGTTCCATTAAATGGAGAAGCTCGTCGTAGTACCAATGACATTATCAGAGATTATGTAGGTACTTATGAAGATTTTATTCTTACGGTATTAAGTATTCAAAATAGTAAGGCTGGATCATTTATTGATTTGGGTCAAACAGAACGTAAAGACTTATTGTGTCAATTCATGGGTTTAACTGTATTTGATCAGTTATATACTATTGCGAATGATAAGTTTAAGGAAACAAATATTTTACTTAAAAATCTTAGCAAAGATAACTTGATTGAAGATTTGCAAAATGTATCGGGTAGCATTGATCTAAATAATAAAAATATATCGCAGTATAATTGTGATATCAAAGATCTAGAGATCAAGAAAGAAGATCAAAACAATAAGCTTTTGGAGTTGTCTAACAATATAATTAAAACAGCTAATTTTGATTTTGATATTACCGAATTAGAATCCGAAAAGACACAATTAGAATCAAAGATCGGTACGTTTGAAACTGATATAAATGAAAAGAAAACTAAGTTTCTATTAATCGAAACCCAACTTTCAAATTTATCCTCTTCATTAAAGAGTTGTGAAAATATAGAAAATGATTATGATCATTATAAAATCTGCAAAGAAGACGAATCTAAAAAGTCTTCTGAAATAGAGAAATTGAAAGTTGTAGTCAAGAACAAGATTGATAAGTTGAAAAAGTTAGAGGAACATAAGTATGATCCTAATTGCACGTACTGCGTAAATAACGTATTCGTAAAAGATGCTATTAAAACTAAGGAAGAACTTGAGCTTGATAAAAACAAAGGCAAAATCTTAGTAGAAGAATTTAATGTCATCAAATCTAAGTTGGATTCATTTGGAGATATTGAATCTCGTTATAAGGAATGTCAACGTATAGATGCTGAAAAAGTTAAATTAGAAAAGACCAAAGAAGTTTTATCTACGTCAATATTGCGTGATGAAAACTTCAAGATCCGATTGCAAAATGATTTGAACGGGGTAATTCAAAATATTGATACTTTTTATAAGAACAAAGATATTATTGAAAACAATTCTAAACTACTTGTTAGTGTTAATGAAGTAAAAACTATTGTTAAAAATATTGAATCGGAGATTAAATCAGTAAATAATAGATTGTTTACCTCTTCTACTGAAAAAGGCAAGTTAGAATTACAATATAAAAATACTACGGAACAACTAAATAAAGTTAAGGAACTTGAATCATCATATGAGGCTTATAAGCTTTATACTAATATTATTAGTCGAGATGGAATTCCATATGAAATCATCACTAAAACATTGCCTGAAATAGAAAAAGAAGTTAATAACATTCTACAACAAATTGTTGAATTCTCTATCACTCTTCAGACAGACGGAAAGAATATTATGACCAATATAGTTTATGATGATAAACGTTGGCCACTAGAAATGGCTAGTGGCATGGAGAAGTTTGTCAGTGGTTTGGCTATTAGAGTAGCTTTAATCAATATTAGCAATCTACCAAGACCAAATATTATTTGTATTGATGAAGGATTTGGCTGTGCTGATAGTGATCATTTGGGTCAGATGGGAGCTTTGTTTAGTTATTTGAAACATCAATTTGATTTTATTTGGATAATTAGTCACTTGGATCAGATGCGTGACATGGTAGATGAACAAATTGAAATAAAAAAAGAGAATGGGTTTAGCAAAGTGTTATATAAATAAAAATGATAGATTTAGATATTACATATAATTGTACAGAAAATGTTATTACTGTAAAAAATAACGCAACCAGTTTTACAGGAGTATTATGGTTTTCAATTACAGACTGTGAAACAAATCTTAATGTAACATGTTGGTGGATGAATACTGCTCCATATGAATTCCAAACTTGGAATTTGCCTTTAAATTATTATGAAGTTGTAAAAGAATTTGATATTAATGTGATGGATGAACAGTTTAATTTACTTTTTAAAAAAAACATACAATTAAAAAAATTCACTTCCAAAATAGATTTCAAACCAAAAAATAAAATGGAAGTTACATATGGATCTTGGGAGTCGCTTGTTTATAGAAATGAGTATGACATAAAAATTAGATCAGATGATGTTGTTTATGACTTAGGCGGAAACGTTGGCGTATTTAGTAAATGGTGTTTGAATAAAAATGTAAATTACATTTATCTTTTTGAACCTGACACTAGATGTGTGGAAAACATGAAAGATTTGTTTGACATTGATAAAAATAGAATTGAGTTGATAAATAAAGTCATTCTTGATAAAGATGGAAAAACGAATTTTTATTTGCATCAACATTCAATTGCAAATAGTCTATTTTTAGAATCAAATGAATTTCTAGAAATAGATTCTATTAATTTAGAAAAATATATTATTGAGAATAATTTGAAAAAACCTACATTGATTAAATGTGATATAGAAGGAGCTGAATATAAATTTATAAATAGTGTTAGCGATTCTTTTTTTAATACAGTAAGAATTTTTATTCTGGAGTTTCATTTCTTAGACGCAAATCATAAATACGAGATGTATAAAATCTTAGAAAGATTTTTATCAATTGGGTATACTATCAGATTGAGCAATATTTCTAAATTTGAAAATAATGTTGGAACATTAATTTTTGAAAAAATGTAATTATATAAAAAAATTACTTAATTAGCTGTGATGTACTTATAAGGTGTATGAAAATATTATTTATAGCCCCACATTTGTCTACGGGCGGATGTCCCCAGTATCTTCTTAAAAAAATAATTGAACTAAATGATTCTAATGATGTCTATTGTATAGAATACAGTGACGTTACAGGAGGCGTATTAGTTGTACAACGCAATCAAATTAAAGAAATACTTGGTCAAAAATTAATCACGTTGCATAATGATAAAAAAGAATTACTAACTTATATCAATAATATAAATCCAGATGTCATTCACTTTGAAGAACTTCCGGAATATTTTTGTGATGTGGAAGTGGCTAAACTTATATATAACGATAGTAGAAAATATAAGATAATAGAAACCTCACATGATAGTAGTTTTGATCCAAATAATAAGATGTTTATTCCTGATAGATTCGCATTTGTCAGTGAATATCAAAAACAACTGATGTCCCCACTAGGTATTAAAGCCGATGTAGTAGAATACCCAATAGAATATAAAATTAAAACGGATAGAATTAAATCTTTAACAGAATTGGGATTAGATCCTAATAAAATACATTTTTTAAATGTTGGGTTGTTTACCTCAAGAAAAAATCAAGCAGAAATAATTCGTTACGCAAAACAATTGTTGGGTTATTCAGTTCAGTTTCATTTTGTTGGAAATCAAGCCGATAATTTTAAATATTATTGGGAGCCATTAATGAAAGATTTTCCATCTAACTGTAAGTGGTGGGGCGAACGTAGAGATGTTGATACATTCTACAATGCAATGGATGTTTTCTTATTTGCATCTAGAGGTACTGCCAATGATAAAGAAACAAGTCCATTAGTGATACGAGAGGCTATTGGATGGAATTTGCCCTTATTATTATACAATTTACCTGTATATTGTGGCATGTATGATAAATATAAGAATATAACTTGGTTAAAACAATCCGAAGAAGATAATTTACAAATAATTAAATCGTTTTTACCATATTCGTCTTCATCTTCTTTATTTAAAATTACTACAACTGATGAAGAAAATAAATTAACAATTAATTACGATGGAGACAAAATTTTAGAAAATGTATTAATATCCATTAAAGACATGGATTCTAAAGCGTGTATTTTCTCATCAAAATTCCAAAATGCATATCCAAATACTAGTTGTTGGATGATGCCTTTGCCATTACATATAACCCATTTCGCAAGTGATCCTACATTTGGAGGATATTTAATTCAAATTTTTTCAAACGGTAATATTATATTTGAACAAACTATAAAGTACAGAGATATAACGATTAATAAACCAATTGTTGATTTTACAAATGAAGAACCTATTTACATGAATTATAAAGAATTCTTTGTAGAGGGAATCTATAGTGGTCTTAATATTGATAATTTAAACGTTGTTATTGATATAGGCGCTAATGTAGGTTTGTTCACTAAATACATGTTATATAAAAACGTAAAAAAGGTTTTTTGTTATGAACCAAACAAATCAGCATTTAATTGTTTATTTAAGAACTATCAAAATAATAATTCTGTATTTTTAAATAATTTAGCGGTATCAACAAATAACGATAAACTAAGATTATATTTAGATGTTAATAACACATTAGTCAGTTCGGCCAAGAGAAATACTTCTGATTTTTATGATGTTGATTCGATTACGTTAAAACAAATTTTAACGCAAAATAATCTAGAAAAAGTAGATTTGGTTAAGATTGACATTGAAGGAATGGAATACGAATTGATAGAAAATTTAGAAAACGAAGTCTTTAGTAAGATATATAGTTTTATAATTGAATATCACGATGTAGAATCCATGGACAAATCTTCGGGAGTAAAAAAATTAACTAAAAAATTAAATGAAAATGGATACTCTGTTAAGTTTGGAGACAATCTTTTTAAGAATTGCAGTTATCTATACGCATATAAATGTGATGTCACTAATTTATCAACTATCGCAGATATTTTGAAATTTAATAATTTAAATACTGATAAGTTCTGGCTTCATTCGTACTTAGACTCATACGAAAATCTATTTTCTAAATTTAGAAATAGAGATGTTAATTTGTTGGAAATTGGAGTTCATAACGGCGACAGTATTAAGTTATGGCAAAAATATTTCAACGATAAATCAAATATATACGGAATAGATATAACATTAAATAATCTATTGCACGATCTTGTTTCAGAAGATAATGTAACGTTAATATGTAAAAATATTAAAAACTTTAATAAATCAATATTAAATCCAATAATGTTTGATATTATCATAGAAGATTCTACACATAATATGGAAGATCAGATCAAAGTGTTTGAAATATTTAAAGATAGACTTAAACCTGATGGCATTTTAGTAATTGAAGACATCGCACCTAATGCTTATGATTATTTTTTAAAACTTTCAGAAAAAATTCCAAATTCTAAATTAATTGATCTAAGGCACATTAAAAACAGATTCGATGACGTTTTATTTATATATGAAAACAAATAATTTAAAACTTATTGACTGTACAGATGAATATTGGCAATTCGTGCGTTTATTAAGAACTGATGATAGGAATATATCGGGATTTATAAAAACAAATAATATAACTGAAGATCAACAGATAGAGTATATGAAAAAGTACAGTCATAATTATAAAATTTGTTTATTAGATAATAATCCTGTTGGATTTATTGGAGAAATAGAAGGAGATGTAAGAGTTTGTACAGATCATAATCATAAAAATAAAGGAATAGCGAAATTTATGGTTACTGAGTTTTTGAAATCTAACTCAAATATATTTGCTAAAATAAAGTCTAATAATCTATCTAGTTTAAAACTTTTTGAATCTTGTGGATTTAAAATTAAATATTTCATCCTTGAACCCAGTATATAAGTTATATGTCTACAAAGAAAACAATTAATAATCCATATAAAGTCGTACAAATGTTTGAAGAAGAAATAGCCTATTATACAGGCGCTCCTTACGCTGTATCTGTAGATAGTTGTACAAATGCGTTATTTTTGTGTTGTAAGTATTTAAATGTAAAAGATGTTATTATACCCTCCAAAACTTATTTATCTGTTCCAATGTCAATTATACATTCAGGTGGAGATGTTATTTTTGACACTACGGAAGATACTAATCATTGGAGCGGACTTTATCAATTAAAGCCATATCCAATATGGGATAGTGCTAAGAGACTAACTAGTTCTATGTATATACCTGGACAATTTATGTGTTTATCATTCCATATTAAAAAACCACTCGCAATTGGAAAGGGGGGTATGATATTAACCGATAATTTAGATGCAGTAAATTGGTTTAAAAAAGCTAGATATGAAGGACGATCCGAAAAATTTTATAAACAAGACGATATAGAATTTTGTGGTTGGAATATGTATATGTTCCCACTTTTAGCTGCAAGAGGACTAGAATTAATGCAAAATTATCCCGAACACGTTACTGATATACAGGAAATAAATGGTTATAGAGATTTAACAGAATTTACAGTTTTTAAGAATAAAAAGATTATTAAATAACAATGAAATTAAGTGTTCTATTATTGAGTTACAATTATAAACATTATATACAACAATGTATAGATTCTATATTGTCGCAAAGGACAAATTTTGATTTTGAAATATTAGTTAGAGATGATGGATCTAACGATGGGACAGAATCTTTTGTAAAAGAAAAATACGTTAATGAGAGTAGAGTTAAAGTTCTGGATTGTTCTAAAAATTTAGGCGCATTAGATAATATTCTGACATTGATGGACGAATCTACCGGAGAGTATGTATGTCACATCGACGCTGATGATTATTTAATTGACTACGACTATTTTCAACGCGCAGTTAACTTCTTGGATAGTAACAAAGATTTCAATATATTTTGCGGTGGATATAAGTATTTGGAAAATAACAACATATATCCTGAAAACTGTTGGATGGTAAGTCCTAAAAAGATTATAACGTTGGAAGACCTTTTATCAGAAAATTACGTTTCTTTTTGTAGAGTTTTTAGAAAACTAAAAGTAGATAGAAACATATTTGGTACAATATATCCAGATTGGATGCTTAACTTTGAGTGTCTTAAAAATGATAAAAAAGCAATTTGTGATGTAGATCACTGTGCTGGTATTTACAGAATACATAACAATAGTATGTTTTCTAAAAAGACAACAGAAGAAAAAAATAAAATAAATGATAACATAAGAGTTGAATTGCGTAATAAATATAATTTATATAAATCAGGCTTAAATAGTTTAAATGATATAATAGTTCATATACATTTATATCTAAACAAACCAAATTTAGAACAAATCGCATATGATAATATAAAATTTATAAAAGAGTGTGGATTTAAAATATTAATAACCTCCCCTAAAATTTTGCCAGAAAGGTTTTATGATATAATTGATATTTTTTATCATGACAAAGAAAATCAACTATTGATTGAAAAATATACAGATATAGAAGTAATGTATCATTACACAAAACTGCCTGATCTTTCTTTGTTTTTAGGCGTTAAAGAGTTACAAAAACACGGATTAGCGGTATTAAGATCAATGATAAAAGGATGTGATGTAGCATCGATTAATAATATAAAATACATAATGCGGATTGAATTTGATGATATATTTGGTCCTAAATCAATCGAGAATATAAAACGTGTAATTAACGAATTAAAAGAGAATAATTATGATTTCGATTTAATAAGAAACATTTATTCATATTACACGGATATATCAGTACATTTGATGTTTTATGATTGTAAGAAATTTTTAGATGTGTTTGGCCAAATTAAGAATGAAGACGATTATAGAAAAGAATTGTGTAATTTGGGAATTTGTAATAAAAGTACAATGTTAGAAACTTTTATGTATCTAATGGTTGAGTATTACAAAAATGAAAAAAATTTAAATATTAAATATCATGTTACATCGGATATACAGTCATTATATTACGATACTAATTTCAATGTACATCAAAATTGTTTTAGTTTAGAAGATGGAATTTTAACAGATATTGCTTATGTATATGTAAATGGAAATTTGCAAAATAAACTATGTTTAACTTCTAGAAATTTTGCAAAAGAAAAAGCTCCGCTGGTACAATTTTATATAGTTTATAAAAACGGAAACAATTTTACATTATATATGAATGTAGAAACAATAAATAGTTGGAGTATACATTCTATAGATGATCCGAATACAATCGATCACATTTATATAAAACACGGTGATAAAGATTTTCACAAAAAATATTTAATTAAAATTGACGAGAAAAATAATAATTCATTGACAATATTAAATTTAGATACAAATGAATCGAGTTGGTCGAAAATAGAATATTAAAAAATATATAAAGTTGATATTTCTAATAAAGATGTTATCATATTAAAATGAAAATTGTACAAGTGCATACAGGAATTCATCCGATACCACCAAATGGATGGGGAGCAGTTGAAAAAATTATTTGGGAATATAAATGCAATCTCGACAGACTGGGACATAAATGTGATGTCTTATTTTTAAATGACATCGATCCAAATAAGTATGATATAGTACACGTTCATCTTGCAAATCTAGCATTAGAATTGCACAGTAGAAATATTCCGTACTATTTTTCTTTTCACGACCACCATGCTTATATCTATGGTAAAAATTCACCCGTTTATATAAACAATCGTAATGCAATGAAACATTCAATTAAATCATTTGTTCCGGCTAAATATTTAGTTGATTATTTTGATTTGCCAAATGTTGAATATTTAAGCCACGGAGTTAACAATTCTACTTTTAAACATTTAGATTATGTTAGTCATAACCATAAATTGTTATGCGTAGCTAATAACGGATTTATTCACGATCAATCGGAGGATAGAAAGGGATTTTCTTATGCAATTGAAGCCGCTAAAAGATTAAATCTTCCAATTACAATAGCAGGGCCAGTTAATAATAAACATTTTTTCGATACTTACAATGTAGATTATGATAAACTGACTATATTATATAATCTTACAGAACAGGAACTTGTTGATGTATACAGAAATCATACTATATTTTTACATCCATCTATATCTGAGGCCGGGCATCCTAATTTAACACTATTGGAAGCGATGTCATCTGGATTACCTGTAGTGGGTACATTGGAAGATAATAATGAGTTAGATGGTTTATTTAGAATAACAAGAAATGTAGATGATATAGTAGAAGGAATTAACCATGTAATTAAAAATTATACAGATTACCGAAATAGATCTTTAAAAACCGCAAAACAAAAAAACTGGGGTAATATTGTAGAAAATAATTTATTATCTGGTTACAACATAGAAATGACTATGAGAGATCAACTTTTAAAAATTTATAACGAAACTCCAATTAAACATCAACCACCTAGACAAACCACCAATAAAGTAGTTTTGGACTATAACCAAGGGTGTAAAGTAGAAATAGTTGGTTCCGAGTCAAAAAAATACAACGTGAAAATGATCGACAATAAAAATAATAATGTCGTTTATGAATCTACTTTATCCAATAATATGTGGGCTAAGTCGTCATTTAAATATTTTATTGATTGGAGGGTAGAGGTATTTGATTTGGAAACTAAAGGATCTATGATTTACAATTTAAATCTAAATGGTAAACGAGTAAAAATCGTAAATGAATCTGGAGCACTCGGAGATGGAATAGCTTGGATTTCGTCCATAGATTCATTTCAAAAGAAACACAAATGCATTGTAGATTACTACTCCCCGATTAAAGAATTATTTCAATCTGAATATCCAAATATAAACTTTTTTAATTACAATCATGTTTCGGATGAAACTTATTTTGCCACTTATAAAATTGGATGTTTTGATGCGGATGATCGATCATCATCTCCTACCGATTGGCGCACTCAAAGTTTACAACACATGTCGTCGGAAATACTAGGAGTCGATTATGTAGAAACGAAACCTAAATTTGTAAAGCCTACTAATTTAAAGAATAATTTTAATAAAAAATACGTTTGTATTGGATCACTGTCAACTGCTCAGGCTAAATTCTGGAACAATCCAGATGGATGGGATAAGGTTATTGACTATTTGAATTCACTTGGATATGATGTAGTATCTATAGATAAATCAAAAAACATAGGGGGTCATAATTATTCGAATACAATACCAATAAAATCTATAGATAAAACCGGCGACTTGCCTATAAGCGAACGTATAAATGATTTATATTTTTGTGAATTTTTTATTGGATTAGGATCCGGATTGTCTTGGTTAACGTGGATGGTTGGAAAGCCGGTAATTTTGATTTCTGGTTTTTCCGATCCAAAATCTGAATTTTCTACACCGTATAGGGTACATAATAAATCAGTCTGCAACAGTTGTTGGAATGATACTAGTTTTAAGTTTGATTCTGGTAAATGGGACTGGTGCCCTAGAAATAAAGACTTTGAATGTAGTAAAATGATAACATTTGAAATGGTAAAAGAACAAATCGATAAATGTATATCAGATATTAAAAATGAATACAGTAATTAATTTTTGTACCCAAGCATTAGGAGACAGTATTGCATTTTCTCCATATGCAGATGAGTATCAACGTATATACGGCGGTCACGTGTATGTAAAAACAAAATGGTATACTGTTTTAAAATCTAATAATTCAAATGTATATTTTGTAGAGCCAGATATGACCATAAAGTATGATAAATATTTTGAGATTCATTTTCATTTTACAAATGTACCCATGCAAAAGTTGGCATGTGATCAATTAGGAATTGAATATAAAGAAATAATACCAAATATTAAAGAATTTAATAAATATAAATTTAACAAAAAGAAAAAATATGTTTGTATAAGCGTTCATTCAACTGCACAACTTAAATATTGGAATAATTCATCTGGTTGGGATTCAGTAGTAAAATATATAAGAGGATTGGGTTATGATGTTTACGTCATAGACAAAGATGAGGTTTTCGGATCTAAAGAAAAATGGAATAATATTCCCAAAAAAGCATTTAATGAAACAGGAAATTATCCAATCGAATATAGAATAGACCAAATCAAAAACTGTTCGTTTTTTATCGGTTTAAGTAGCGGTCTTAGTTGGTTAGCGTGGGCATTGAATAAAAAAGTAGTGTTAATATCAGGCTGTACGGACACTTATAATGAGTTTAATTCGAATTGTTATAGGGTTATTAATAAGAATGTTTGCAACGGATGCTTAAATGATCCATCCATAAATAATAAAGATGGTATATTAGGGGGGTGGATGTACTGCCCGAGACAAAAAGACTTTGAATGTAGTAAAAAGATATCATTTGATATGGTAAAAGAACAAATTGACCGAGTTATACAAGAATTATAATAAAATAATAAAAGATATAATAAATAGTTTCATCTTCGATTTTTTTGTTTATATTTATAGATTAAATATAACTTTGAAAGGATATTAAAATTATGCCAATACAAGAAGGTGGAACATTCGCACCAACACAAAATATAGTAAGTCCAGGGGTTTTTACCCGTGAAAACGATCTTTCGGCACTAGCCCAAGGTGTCGCAAATATAGGTGGAGCTATAGTAGCTCCATTTGCTGACGGACCAGCATTCTTCCCAGCAACAATCTCCGAAGTATCTACTTTAGAAAGTACTTTCGGTTTAGCTGACGGAGTATATTATGGTCCATATACCGCAAAAGAATATCTACAACAACAAGGTATCGTTACAGTTGTTCGCGTAGGTGGTCTAACTGGTTACTGGCAAAAGAGTCCATTGATCGTTTATGCTCAACCAGGATCATGGGATCGTGGAGCAGACGCAGGTGCTATTACAACAGCATCATTCATGTATTTAGATGATACTAGTTATACTACCAATATTAATTATCAACAAAGTAGTTCCGTGTTGTATTCATCTGGTAGTAATAACACAGCTGTTGGAAAAAATAATTTTATTGGATTAAATGGTAAAATTACAGTAACCAAAGCATCTACCAGTGAAATTTCATCGTTTTTGTTGAATAATATTAGTAGTTTGCCATATTATTTATCACTATCAAGTTCATTGGCTTCTTCTGGAAGTAAAGGTAAAGTATTAAAAATAACCACTACCGATTATTACAATCAATTTACCGCATCTGTACAAAGACGTAATTTTACAGTAGGCAAAACAACTAACTATAGTTTGGCAAATTTTGATTTCCAAAAATCACGTTTTTCAGGATCTTTATCTCAGAGTGCAACTACAGATTCATTGGTATTTGATACAAATACATTTGGAAATGTTGCTGGTACTCAAAATAACGCTCCATATTCTACAACCTATCCGTATTATAGTTATTTGACCGCTTCATATACATTAAGCGGAAATGTTATTACATACGGATTAGTATTTGCTAAACTGCCAAGTAATCAAACAACTAATTTCTCTTCGGTTACTTACAATTTAGCTAAATCTACAGGAAGTTATGAGTTCCGTGTAGACAATTCGAGATTGTCATTGAGCGGTGCAATTAATGTAAAATTCGGATCTGTAGCTGCTACAAGTTTAGTAAACGCGGCATCAACAGATGGCACAGGAACATTAAGTGGTAGCGTATTATACGCCGGTCAACAACTCAATTTGGGTAGTATTGGTCCTATTTTATTCACTAAGAAAGGCGCACCAGGTAATTCAAGTTATCCATATTACTATCTAAGTTCTAGTGTACAAGCACAAGATGTAAGTGCTGAAACTGTAATTTCTACAGCATTCGCTGAAAGCACAACCACAGTAGCTCTATTTTCTAGTTCTTACTTCGGAAATACAGCTGGAAATGTAATAGTTGACTATGACTCAGATGTATTGAATGTTTCTAGTGGTACTGTGAGACTCATAAGTGGTAGTGTTGAGTCTCTACGTGGTTCAGGAACATGTGTTGCTGGTCTACAACTTAAAGGTGTAATCAGTGGTAATTTTGCAAAATACACAGGAACATTTAGTCCAAATGGTACGAATAGCAACGACCCATGTAATCCAAATACATCAGGTCGTCAAAATATGATATTGGCAGTGTTAGCAAATACCCAAAATGCTTCTACACAATTTAGTAACGACTATGAAGTGTATGGATTTAATGGTACAACATTAAGTCAATTAACAAGTAGCGCATTCCCATATAAGAACTTGATTAATCCAAACGAAAACGTTTATAATTTGGCTTTGAGATATAGTTTCTCAAATCCAAATGGCAGTGTTTCTTCCGGTACATATGGATATTATGATTTCAGTCTAAATGAAAATGATAATAACTATATTAAAGATGTATTTGGAATCGATCCAACTGTTGGAAATCCAGACAAACAAATTGCCGGTCAAAAAGTTGAAGCTGCTTACAACTATGTTCTATTTGAAGACAGTATCAAGAAGTTCGTAGCTGAAAAGACCAGTACTTTGGGTTGGAGATTGCAAGTTGGTACTAATAGTCTATCTGGAAGTACAATCGTAGGCGAACCTTTAAAGTTTGTCGATCAATATAGTACCAATTTAAATGCTGGAGACAGTCAATTTGGTATTACAAACGCTTATACTCCATGGGTATATTCACAAAAGATTTCTCCATTCAAAGGTAGTGCAAACGAAGCTGCTGTTCCAACTAAGTTCCAATTGTTCAAAGCTCACACTTTGAGTGATGGTACATTGAGCAACAATAAATACAAGATTGAAATTAGCAACGTTAAGTTGGCTGGTACAGTTCCAGGAAGCGATTGGGGTTCATTTACTCTAGGCGTTCGTGCTTATAGTGATACAGATAAGAAGCCTAAGTATTTGGAAATCTTCCAAAACTTGAATCTAGATCCAGACAGTGCAAACTTTATTGCACGTAGAATTGGTGATAGATATGCTTATATTACTTATGCTGGTAAGATCATTCAATATGGTACTTATGCTAACTTGAGTAGATATATCAGAATCGAAATGTCTGATGTAGCATATCCAGTTGTTTGTATACCATATGGATTTGAATCTTATAGTACTCCGATCAATAGTACTGCAAACATCTATGTACCATACGTACAATATAGTAAAGCAAGTATTTATGGTCTAGCTCCTGGTAAGTATCCATCTGGCACTGTGTTCGGTGCAGTTCCAGGAACTGATTCCGAGATTCAATCTCTATATCCAACTTCTTCTTTTGGAGTTGGTGTAGATAACAACACTAAACAATATTTCAATCCATTGCCATATTATGGTAGCACCGATAGTAATGGTTTGAATATCGACTTCGATCTTGAAGATAAAGTTTACGGTACATCTACCGCTAAATATTATGCTCAAGGTACATCAGCGAGTACTGGTTCATTACTAAACCCAAGCTTGAGCGGTAGTATTCCAAGTATATATGATGCTGTGAATGAATCTACATATGTAAAACTACGTAAGTTCGTACTTGGATTCCAAGGTGGATTTGAAGGTCAATGGCCAGCAATTCCAATCAATGTTGGTAGTAACATTACTCCAGGCAACACTCAAGGTCTAGATTGTACAAACATTAATAGTCCAGGTAGTATTGCTTACAAACAATGTATTGCTGCTCTAGGTAACGCAGATGAATTTGATATTAATTTGATCGTGTTGCCTGGTATCTTCCGTTCTCTACACAGTTATGTTACTGAATTGGTAATCGATATGTGTGGAACTCGTCAAGATTGTTTCTACATCATGGATAACGTAGTATTCCCAGCAAGTAATCAAACTGTAGGATTGATCGATGCTGCTATAAACAGTGTCGCTGACATTGACAGTAACTATGTAGGTACTTATTATCCTTGGGTTAAGATCCTAGATACTAATACCAACAAGATTATTAGTGTTCCTCCTTCAGTAGTATTGCCAGCAGTTTACGCTGCTAACGATAACTCCGCTGCTGAATGGTACGCTCCAGCCGGTCTAAACCGTGGTGGTATTCCAACCGCAGTACAAGTACTTGATCGTGTAACCCACGCTGAACGTGATACATTGTACGAAGGCCGTGTAAATCCAATCGCAGCATTCCCTGGCCAAGGTATTTGTGTATGGGGTCAAAAGACTCTACAAATTGCCCCAAGCGCTTTGGATCGTATCAATGTACGTCGTTTGTTGATCAACTTGAAGAAGTTTATCGCAAGTTCAAGCAACTACTTGGTATTCGAACAAAACGTTGCTTCTACAAGAAATCGTTTCTTGAGTATTGTAACTCCATATTTGGAATCAGTACAACAACGTAACGGTATCTACGCATTCCAAGTCAAGATGGATGCTGAAAACAATACTCCTGACTTGATTGATCGTAACATCCTCTACGGACAAATCTATATCCAACCAACTAGAACCGCTGAGTTTATTATACTCGATTTTAATATACTCCCAACGGGCGCTCAATTTTCTGCCTAATCTAGGATAAAGAAAATTAAACAGAACCCCGCTTAGAAATAAGCGGGGTTTTTTGTTTGATCGGTATATTTATATTTATGATACTATTAACACGAATCGTTGAGGATTTAACTAACCCACAAGTTAAAAACGCCGTAGATCCATCTCTTTTAAAGTTAATTGACAAGGTAATCGATGACACAAATGTTTTGGTAGTTAATAACTTAAAAATGGTAAAGGATATTTTATCAAAAGAACCAATTGATAAAGCTAGATTAGACGTTGCACTAAGCAATTATAAACGTTATTTTAATAGAGACAACGGCGGCACACCTGAAGTGATTCGTGGTATGACAATGCAAAATAAACTAGACGAGTTATCAAAATGATTAGTTTAAACGATTTATTATTAGAAGCCAAACTTCCTCAAAGCGAGCAAGATATGGATCTTTATGCTCGTAAATACAAAAAAACAATAGATTATTTACGTACCAAGAACAAAGTACTATTGCTTACAACCAGTAATAGATGGAGTGGTCACAAAGACGATATTGCTAAAAGTACACAACTTGCATTTAAAATACAAGAATTATTAGGCAAAGAAAAAGTAACTTTGATTGATACAACCAAATTAAATATAGTTCCGTGTGAGGGCAATGTATCGTCAAAATGGGGAAATCATTGTGGTACAAAAGATTCATCTTTAAAAGATAAAGAAAAAAACCCAACAGGAGAACATCGTTGTTGGGCTAGTATAAATAATAAAAGCGATGAATTGTGGAAAATAAGTAAAGAATTATTTGAAAGCGATGTTGTTTTATTTTTTGCTAGTGTAAGATGGGGACAAGCTAATGGTTTTTATCAGAAATTAATTGAAAGATTGACTTGGATTGAGAACCGACATTCTACTTTGGGTGAAAGCAATATAGTAAAAGATATAGATTCAGGATTCATTGCAACTGGACAAAATTGGAATGGCAAAGATGTTACACAAACACAAAAAGAAGTACTTCAGTTTTTTGGATTCAAAACACCAGACCAATTATTTTGGAATTGGCAATTTACTGATAATAGTTTAGACGAAACTAAGAGTTCTTACAAAAAAGCAATTACTGTATTTGATAAAACATTTTTAAAACCATATGATAAGACTAAATAACATTTTAAGTGAGGTAATACAAGAAGGCGGCGCAGGTGGACATATGGCACATCCATTTGATTTTGTAAATACTGGCGCTAAATTGGTAGATGTATTTGCGAAAGCAGTAAAGTCTCTGAAGCAAGGCGCCGGTAGTGTAAAGATTGACGGTGTTAATGCAAGTATCCGTATGGTAAACGGTCAATTTGTAATGGATCGTGGATCAGCAAAACCACTTGATATCAAAGGAATGAGACCTGAAGATTTGGAGACAAGATTTGGAACCGGTCACGGATTTGTTAATATAGGTACTAAAGTTATCAATATTTTTGATGCTGCAATTCCATCCACAAGATCCGAATTGAAAACGCTTGGGTTACTAGATAATCCTAATATACTATTCAACATTGAATATGTAGAGGGACAAACAAATGTGTTGGGATATGGTGAAATTGGAAACTTTTTAGCTATCCACGGATTAAAAGAAATTAAACCAAAAACATTTGGTAAAGACGGAAGTGTTAAATCAAGAGAAGCTGTTGAAATACCATATGATAAAACCGCAATGCAGTCTTATATAAACAAATTAAATAAGGTTGCTATGAAAAGTGGTTTTAAGGTATTGGGTAGCATTGACACTACTTTCAAATCAGAACCAAAACTAGCAAGCGTTTTGACGCAACAAGTTACATTGTATCCCACTGGCGAAGCTGTAACTAAGTCTTTGAAAGATTGGTTAAAAGGATTAAAGTTTAAAACTCCTCTTATTACCCGTGAACAATTTTTAAAAGCGGTAGATAGTAAGAATATCAGTCAAGATTTTCCAGGTCAAGATGTAAATAAAATAGTTAATGATACTATTGTTTATTTAACCACAATTAAATTGGGAGATGAAATATTAAAAAATGCTACCAGTGAAATTGGAGACTTGGAAAAACACGAAGGTATAGTTGTGAGAGACTCAAGTATTTATGGCAATCCATTTAAAATTACAGGAAGTTTTATTATAAAAGGTCTCGGCAGTAAGTTTAAGAAATAAATTAAATACGTATTTGTTATGAAGAAAGCATCAGGTAAAAGTAATCTAGGCATTGTTAAAGATTACCTAGAAGGTAATCGTCCATTCGTACAAGTTGGCTATGATGCCAATTTGGAGAACAATAAACGCAAAGAAGGTGAAGAATGGGAGGACGGTCAAGGCAGAAAATGGGTTTGGAAAAATGGAAGCAAACGTAGAATTTCAAAACGTGCTACCATTATCAATGAACAACGTTGTAAATGTTGTAATATGGATGTTCGTTGGGGTAATTATTTGGATGATCGTGTGTGGCCAAAAACAGGATATTGTTATGATTGTTTTATCAATTTTCAAACTGAACTAAAAATGATGGGAATGTTTGAAGTATATAACGAACTACAGGATCTTAAAAACGAACGTAGTATTTTAGAAGACTATAAAAGAAAGTTTGAAGAAAGTCAAACGTTCTGTCAAAAAAATCAAGGCAAACCAGTTGAATTCTTAGAAGAAGATGGTTCATTTGAACGATGGGAAGGTGTTCAAGATTATACTAAAATTCTTGAAGATGTAACCAATGATTTAGTTAAAATCAACGTAGGTTTGGCAGAGATTAATGTTAAAATAAAAGAGTACGAAGAAAAGTATGAGTCAGCCAAATCTCAGAGAAATAATAAAAAGTGAGTATAAGAAGTGTATAGAAGATCCTATATACTTCATGAAAAAATACGTCAAGATTCAACATCCTATTAGAGGTACTGTTGGATTTGAATTGTATCCATTTCAAGAAGACGCTTTACAAGACTTCGTTGATAATCAATTAAACATTGTTCTTAAGAGTCGTCAGATGGGTATTAGTACTCTTACTGCGGCTTATAGTTTGTGGTTAATGACGTTTCATAACGATAAGAATATTCTTTGTATTAGTATTACCCAAGAAACTGCAAAAGAAATTGTTACTAAAGTTAGATTTGCTAATGACAATTTACCAAGTTGGTTGAAAGTTCCTTGTGTAGAAGATAATAGATTATCATTGCGTTTAAAGAATGGTTCTCAAATCAAAGCAGTATCATCTGCCGGCACAGCAGGTCGTTCATCTGCACTATCATTACTAATCATTGATGAAGCTGCATTTATCGATGGCATTGAAGAAATTTGGCTATCCGCTCAATATACATTGAGTACTGGTGGTAGAGCTATTATATTGAGTACTCCAAATGGCGTTGGCAATTTCTTCCACAAAACTTGGGTCGAAGCTGAAGAAGGAAAGAATAACTTCAAGACTATAAGATTACCATGGCATTTGCATCCAGAAAGAGATCAAGCTTGGAGAGATAAACAGACAGAATTATCCGGTGTAAAAGGTGCAGCGCAAGAATGTGATTGTGACTTTAGTACATCTGGTAATCAAGTTGTTAGTGTAGAGGTTCTTGAGTTTTATAAACAAACGTATCTAAAAGATCCTGTAGAAAAACGTGGTAATAATCAAGATTTATGGATTTGGGATTATCCTAATTATACCAAAAACTACATATTGACGGCGGACTGTGCTAGAGGAGACGGAGGAGATTTTAGTGCATTTCATGTTATTGATATTGAAACCATGGAACAAGTGGCTGAATATAAAGGTCAGTTAACTACAAAAGATTATGGCAATTTATTGGTTAGTGTAGCTACCGAATATAACAATGCTTTGTTAGTGGTAGAAAATAATAACGTAGGTTGGGGAACTCTTCAACAGATTATAGATAGAGACTATCAAAATACATTTTACAGTGCAACAGATCTTACTATTGTAGACGTAGAGAAATCTTATAGCAATAAGTTACATGCACAAGATAAAAAATTGGTAGCTGGATTTACAACGACCAGTAAAAATAGACCATTAATAGTAAGTAATTTGGAGTTATTTTTTAGACAAAAACAAGTGATTATGAAGTCTAAAAGATTGTATGAAGAATTGAACGTGTTTATTTGGAATGGTCCAAAAGCAGAAGCGATGCGGGGTTATAATGACGATTTGGTTATGTCTATAGGCATTGGATTGTGGGTACGAGAAACTGCATTGAGGCTTAGAAATGATCAAATCGCTTATAACAAAGCTATGATTTCTAAGATATCGAAAGTAACTAGTCCGGTTACTGTTCAGAAAGATGTAAGTCCTATTGCGGACCATCACAAAACCATGGAATTTACGGTAAACGATAAAAAAGAAAGTTTAACTTGGTTATTGTAAATACTTATATAATAGAATAATATATGGCAGATCAATCATTTCAGGAATTAAGAAATCGTTCATTATTTGCACGTTTGAAACGTTTGTTTTCAAACGATGTAATTGTTCGTAATATCGGCGGTAAAAAATTAAAGGTAATTGATACCGATGAAATTCAGTATGCTACAGATCGTAATAGTTTAAGAGATCGTTTTAATAGATTACGTACTACATCATATAATCAATATACAAGAGATTTCAACCTATCATATCAAAGTAGTCGTGTAGAACTATTTCGTGATTATGATACCATGGATATGGATCCAATTCTTGCATCCGCACTTGACATTTATGCAGATGAATGTACAACCAGAAATGAAATGGGTGATATTTTACAGATTAAATCTACCAATGACGAAATCAAGAATATTCTTCATAATTTATTCTATGATATTCTAAACATTGAATTCAACTTGTGGAGTTGGACACGTTGTATGGTTAAGTACGGAGATTTTTATCTTCGTTTACACATTAGTCCAGAATACGGCGTATATATGGTTGAACCATTGAGTACCTATTATGTTACCCGTGTTGAAAATGCACATATAACTAATAAAAATTTTGTTAAATTCCAAGTTAATCTTCCATATGGAAATAAGTTAGAAGATTTAGAAAACTACCAAATTGCACATTTTAGATTATTGAGTGATAGCAATTTCTTGCCATATGGTAAGAGTATGTTGGAAGGCGCTCGTCGTGTTTGGAAACAATTAAGTTTGATGGAAGACGCAATGTTAATTCATCGTATCATGCGCGCTCCAGAAAAGAGAATTTTCAAAGTTGATATTGGTAATATTCCTCCAAATGAAGTTGATAATCATATGGAACGAATAATGACCCAAATGAAAAAGACTCCATATTTGGATCAACAAACAGGCGATTACAATTTACGTTTCAACCTACAAAACATGGTTGAAGACTTCTTCTTGCCAGTTCGTGGAAGTGATAGTGGTACTAGTATTGATAATTTACCAGGTCTTGAATGGACCGGTACAGACGATATTGAATATCTTCGTAATAAGATGATGGCTGCACTCAAGATTCCAAAAGCATTCTTGGGTTATGATGAATCTTTGAGCGGTAAAGCTACTCTTGCGGCTGAAGATATTCGTTTTGCACGTACAATTCAACGTATTCAAAGAATTATTGTTAGTGAACTGAATAAGATCGCTGTCATTCATTTATATTCACAAGGATACCGTGATGAATCTTTAGTAGACTTTACACTAGAATTGACAAATCCATCTACAATCTTTGAAAAAGAAAAGATCGATGTTTGGAAGAGCAAAGTTGAAGTCTCCAAAGACATGCAAGAAAATAAATTTTTTAGTAAAAAGTGGATTTATGAAAATGTATTTGGTTTAAGTGACCAAGACATGATTGATTTGCAAAAGCAATTGGTTGATGATGCTAAGGGCACATATAGATTTAAACAGATCGAAGAAGAAGGTAACGATCCAGCAATTAAATTCTTACAATCTAAAGACGAAGGTGATGGAGACGCTGGGGCCAGTCCAACAGATGGAGCCGCTGACACAGAAGCAGCCGATACAACGCCTCCAACAGAAAAACCACCCGGTGAGAGCAAGCCAGCTGATAAACAAAGCAAACCTAGTGAGTCGCCAGCAAAATTAGCGGAAAGAGATCAAACTGGAAGAAAAGATGCTAGTAAATATCCATTCGGAGAAGACCCATTAGGCGGTTTGGAAAATAATAGAAAGTCTGATTTATCCGTAACACATAAATACAAAAACAAATCTCCATTATCATTGGAGTCGCTAAAAGGTTTGAGTGATTTGTTAAATACAGTTGAGGATGAAAAGAAAATTTTGAGAGAAGGTGAGGAAAAATCTTATATGGACGAAATAAATATAAAAGAATAACACAATTCCTATATATTTACATAGTTGATCTATATTTATAAATAATAATAATATGCACAAGAAAGCAAAACATTCAAAATTCAAGAATGCTGGAATATTGTTTGAGCTTCTTACACGCCAAATAACTGCGGACATTTTGGCGGGTAGAGACGAATCGTTTACTAAAAATTTAATGTTTAAATACTTCCACGAAAGTAAAGAACTTGGTAAAGAAGCACAACTATACAATTTCATACTTCAACAATCCAGTAAGGATGCAAATTCTGCCGAACGTATTTTAAATGTAGTACTACAGACACGATCAAAATTAGACGAACGTGAGTTGAATAAACAAAAGTATAGTATTATTAAAGAGATAAAAGAAAAGTATAATATTGATGAATTTTTAAAGAACAAAATTCCAAATTATAAATTATACGCATCTGTGTATAAACTATTTGAAAATCAAGCTGATCAAGAAGTCAAGTTTAATGTTGAAGAGTTATTAGAATCTAGAGAATACGTCGTTGAAAATTTAATTAAAGAAAAGAAGAGCGGCGAGGAAAGTTTGGATGTTTATGGAAGTCAAAGTGCAGAAGTAAGATTGTTAGCTTATAAATTCTTGATTGAAAATTTTAATACTAAGTATAGTAATTTGTTACCAGCACAAAAGAAACTACTTAAAGAGTACATCACAAATATTAGTAATTCAAGCAAATTTACCAAGTTTGTTAATGAAGAATACAAGAGAGTTAGTCTCATTCTAAAGGATAATCTTCAAACAATTAATTCCGATATAGTAAAGATTAAAATTACAGAAGTTGTTAATCAGTTTTCCAACAAAAGTGTTATTGGTGTAGTAAAAGAAAATCAATTAACTTCATTGTTAAACGCTTACGAATTAGTTGAAGAAATCGAAAAGTTAAAGAATGAAATCCCATCTAAAAAAGAAGATTAAGTTACTCTTAAGCAAATTAAGAGCTAAAAACGAAGCTAGTACTACTGGTACTGGCCCAGTTGCTTCTGGTCCTGTTGCTGTAGGCGGTGATGCTGCTAGAACGCCATTCGCTTTTTCTAGAAGAGGAGCAAGACCAGATACTTATACACAATTGGGATATAAGTTAGCTAAACCAGTAAAAAGAAGTACTGGATATAAATTAGAAAATCAAATGTATAGTCAACCAGCTTATGGAACTCCAGCACAAGCTATTGAATTAGGTTCAACATACACAGATGAAAATGGATTGGTACAACACAACGATCCTGATATGGATCCTAATTTAGTTGGATATAAACAAGGCAGTTTACCATTTACTGAAGGATTTAATGGTTTGAAATATGAACAAGAGGGACAACAATCTCCACAACCTGTTCAACAACCTGCTCCAGCTGCCACTCCTCCTCAACAACAACCAAAACAAAAAACAAACGTTAATCCAACAGTTGATGTTAAGAGTTACGATGTATTGCCTGATTTTACATCATTCGATACAAAATTAAAGAATAGTACTGAAGTATTGAAGAATAATTTACAAAAAACTATTCAAGACAAAATTTTAGGTAAAAAGATTGTTGTAAGAGCTAGTAAGGGATACAAACAACCCGAAACCGATTACACAATTAATGTTACTGGAGTAGCTATAGATTATTATTACGATAGATACGTAATAATAATTATAGGCCGTGAAGAAAATAAACAGAAAGTTGCTAAATTCTTTATTAAACCAGGATTTAAAATCAAAGTTCTAGGAAACGCTGATAATTTGAAACCAAGAGATCAATATCAAGTTGCTAAATCAAAAGCATTGGTAGAACCTCAACAATCAGCTACTCCAACAAATACCATTACATCTGATGAAGAGGATCAAAATCCCGATCAGCCAGAAGCTGGTGCTGAACAACAACCTTCTACACAACCAAAACAATAACATGAAACAAGTACTAATCGATGTAATGCCATTTGAGTTTAAAAAGTCCGCCTTAAATGAGTCACTTAAGGACGGAAAACTACTCGTTAGTGGCGTACTACAACGTGCTGATGCAAAAAATCAAAATGGCCGTGTATATCCAGTGGATGTATTAAAGAGAGAAGCCGAAAAATACATGCAAAACTTTGTAAAACAACGTCGTGCTATGGGTGAATTAGACCATCCAGAAAGTAGCGTTGTTAATTTGAAGAATGTAAGTCACAACATCACAGATATGGGCTGGGATGGAAAAGACTTGGTTGGAACAGTAGAAATTCTACCTACTCCAAGTGGTAATATATTAAGAGATTTATTGCAATCAGGAATTCTTTTGGGTATTAGTAGTCGTGGATTGGGTAGTGTTAAGAAAGACATGAGAGAAGGTGCCGACGTTGTTCAAGATGATTTTGATTTAATTGCATTTGACTTCGTAAGCAATCCAAGTACTCAAGGAGCTTTTATGTATCCACAAGGAAAGATTAATGAAAGTGTTGAACAACATAAAACAATTATTAACCCATATAGTAATGTTGAAAGAATTATCCACAACATTCTATCAGAACTATAATATTTATAAAGTATGAAATTAAAACATTTACTAGAAAATTCTACTGAACACGCATATACTCCTCTTACCGTTTATGAGAAGAAGAATATGGTTGAAACGATCAAATCATATAACGAATATCGTAAAGGTTTGAAAACAGACAGTGTATATGAAACCGCACAAAAAATAATGGAAGCTGTTAATTTAGCAGAACGTTATGCTTTGAAAGAATGTGGCGATTGGATGGAAGCCAAGATGGTAGAACGTGATATGAAAGAAATTAAACGTGATGCCGCAAAGATGTACGAAGAAGCTCAAAAGATGAAAGCTATTGAAAAACAACTTGAAATGTTGTACGAAGAAGTTGGTCGTCGTTTAGAGAGATATTTTGAAATTGCTGATCCAATCAATGAAGCTCCACAAGCTTATCAAACACAAAATCAACAAAGTTCAGTTAGTATCGATTCATTGGAATAGAATCGATATATTCTAACATTTTATCAAACGTTTCGAATACATATTTTCTATTAGTTTCCAAAACATAGCCTTCGTCAGTTTTATAGACGAAGGCTTTTATTTTTTCATTTTCCAATTGTAAAGCTGGAATTTCAATTTCAGAGAACATTTTATAGTCATCGTCGATTCTGAAATTCATCTCGCCTAACATATCCAACTCTGAAAAGTTCCATCCATTTGGATGATCCAAATCTTCCAACTTATATATTTTAATATCTTCCTCAAAGTTATCGTTGTTTAAAAAATTAATCAACTTTGGACTTTTGTGGTTGTTGTAATTATTATTCATCGCACGAACGTCTGGATTAGAATATGGATTCTCATCGCCTTTTCTTTTGATATTTTTGTAATTATCCTTGGGTTGATTCATGTGTCTATTAAAATTTGGATTGAAATTGTATGGCATAATATTACATTGATCCTAATGTTGTATTAATTCTGTCGATGAAATCAGATAACGTTTTACTTTTTTCTGCAAGATTTTCGTTATCAAAACTGTTGCTTAATAGATCTAATATTTCTTTATCGGGTTTATCGGGAAATGTTCTTTGAATAATACAAGCGTATTTGTTTTGTTTATCTTCGTTGTCTACCAACTTTTTAAACACATATTTTTTATTGGTACCATTACTATTGACTTCTGTAGAAACTTCGTTGGTACTTTTATTTTCTTTGAATTTTGTTTTTCCAAATCCACTAAATCCATTTTGTTTGGTTTGAAATACTTGTAATTCTTTTAGATCAAATGGTACTCCAACTTGTTTAGATAAATGTTTTTTAAAACTTATACCGCTTACTTTTTTAATTTTACCCAAACTATATTCATTTTCTTTTAATTTGTGAATAATTTCTTTTACTTTAGTAAAATCTTTTACACTACTTGGTTTTATAGTACGTGCCATTTTACGAACTTGCGGGGAAACTTCTTTTGATTTAATTCCGCCTTTTTGTAAAGCTCTTACTAGTCTAAAAAGTTTTGCTTGTTTTTGCGATTTTGCAGGCATATATCAATAAATATAAAATATTTTTATTTATTTCCATTTTATATTATATTTATTATTCAAATACATCATTCTTTGATGTCATATCAATTTATCTTCTTTGGAGTTCTTCAATAGCTTCACCAACAAATAACAATAAGAAAGGCAAAATATAATTATGAGCGATCTATTAAAAGAAAGCATTGCAGACGCGAAGGCTGTACGTGAAACAGCTTTGGCAAATGCAAAAACTTTCCTTGAAGAAAATTTTGCTGCTAGCATGAAAGAAATGTTCGCAGACAAACTCAAGGAAGAAATGGCAGAAGAAACCAGTGAAGAAGAAGGCAAGATCGATGAAAAGCTTGCATCTTCAAACATCGGTAAAGATGATAGTAACATTGCTTCTAAGCAACATCCAACTAAACCATCTCCTGCTGCAAACAAAAACACAACTCCTGCTGGAAAGCAAGAATTTGATGTAACACTTGAAGAAGAAACTGCAGTAGAAGAAGGTGCAGAAGTAACAAGCCAAGAACTAGATGAAATTCTAGCTGAATTGGAAAGTGAAGTATCCGAAGGCGATGATGCTCAAGAAGCACCAGAATCAGGTGATATGGACGAGGTTAGTTTGGATGAACTTCTAGCAGAACTAGAAGAAGAAGAAGCCGCTGTTCCAGCACCAGCTCCAGCACCAGTAGATCCAATGCAAGCAGCTGCTCCAGCTCCAGCTCCAGCACCAGCTCCAGAAATGGGACAAGTTCCTTCTCCAGTAGCTGAAGGTGAAGAAGACGGAGTTACCGCTGAAGAAATGGCAGAAGCTTTGGTTGCTATCAACGAAGAAAACGAAGCTCTAAAGAAACAACTTGCAGAATCTCTAAGTACTGTTAAGTACATGAAGGGCGTTCTAGCAGAAACCAACCTATTGAATGCTAAGTTGCTTTATACCAACAAGTTGTTCAAGGGTAAGAGTTTGACCGAAGATCAAAAACTTAAGATCATCAACACTTTCGACTTGACCAAGAATATTCGTGAAGTCAAGTTGGCATATACAGTTTTGGCCGAATCAATTAATTCCGGTGCATCAGTTGCCAAGAAAAAGACAAATGCAACTGCTCAAACTATCACCGAAGGTTTGGCAAGCAAACCAGTATCATCAACAAAGCCTGCTTCTACCATTGTAGAACCTCAAGCTGATGTGATGACTTCAAGATTCCAAAAACTCGCAGGAATCAAGAAGTAAAATTAGTTTGCGAGTAAAAACCTAACAGTAATTAATATAGAAAGAAATAAAAATATGAGTATGGATGTAAAAAGTCTATTGACAAACAATATGAATCCACAAGCCAAATTGATGGCTGAAACACGTGGACTACAAAACAAGTGGGAAAAGACAGGCCTCCTAGAAGGTTGCCAAGGTGTTGAAAAAGCACACATGTCTATCCTCTTGGAAAACCAAGCAAAGCAATTGCTCGACGAAGCAACTACAACTGGTACTTCTACCAGTTCTGAACAATGGGCTGGCGTAGCTCTTCCATTGGTTCGTCGTGTATTCGCTGAAATCGCTGCGAAGGAATTCGTAAGCGTTCAACCAATGAACCTACCATCTGGTCTAATCTTCTATCTAGACTTCAAATATGGTACAACCGCTCCAAACCAAGACTTGCGTAACTTGAACAACGGTAGTTCCAAGACTACCCGTGCAGGTAAGCAATTGAATGACAGTTTGTTCGGTGGTACAGGTAAGAAATTGGGTTCAACCGATAGCGCAGTACGTGGTCTATACGGTCAAGGTGCTTATGCATATTCTGTACGTCCAGTAAGTAGCTCTGCTATTACTTTGACAAAGACCGCTGGTTCAACAAACAACGGTAACACAATTCAAACAGCTTCATGGAACGATGTTCAATTTGATGCTGATTTGAGCGCATCAGTTGTGGCTAAGAAGTTGTTCAAAGTTATTTTGAACCACGACGACAATACCTCTGGTATTGCTGCAAACGGATATGTATACAACGCCGATTTGGTCGCAGTACGTTCATTCAACTTGATCTCTGGTTCAACTACTCCAACCACTCTACAAAGCAGTGGTTTGGTATTGAATACCTATAGCAAGGCAATTAACACTGGTAGTTTGGGCGATCCATTCTATCAATCTGTATACATTGTATCTGCATCTAACAGTGCATTCGGCGGTGTATCTAGCAAGATTAAATTGATCTATAGTCTACAACCTACCGATAACTTACGTGGTGACTTCGAAGCTGGTAAGACCGCAGGTGAAGGTTCTGGTACCTCTGGTAACGTTGCTACACAAAGCATCGATACTGATATCAGTATCCCAGAAGTAAACTTGGTACTAAACAGTGAACCAATCGTTGCTAAGACCCGTAAGTTGAAGGCAGTCTGGACCCCAGAATTGGCTCAAGACTTGAACGCATATCACTCCATTGATGCAGAAGCAGAACTTACTGCTCTATTGAGTGAATATGTATCTATGGAAATCGACCTCGAAATCCTAGACATGTTGAACGAAGCCGTTCAAGGTCAAACAACCGAAGCTTGGTCCGCCCAAATCGGTGTTGAATTCAGCAAGAGCATCAACGCAACCACTGGTGAAGCAATCTTCACACGTAATGCAAACAGTTCACCAAACCGTACTGCTTACGTAAAGAGCACTTGGTTCCAAACTCTTGGAAACAAGATTCAAAAGGTATCTAACACAATCCAAAAATTGACCCTACGTGGTGGTGCTAACTTCTTGGTCGTAAGTCCAGACGTAGCAACTATCTTGGAATCAATTCCAGGATATGTAGTAAACACTGATGGTGATCAAGCTAAGTTCGCAATGGGCGTAAGCCGTGTTGGTAGCTTTGCTTCTCGCTTCCAAGTTTACAAGAACCCATATATGACCGATAACGTTGTATTGGTTGGTTTCCGTGGAAATAACTTCCTAGAAACCGGTGCTGTATATGCTCCATATATCCCACTAATCCAAACTCCATTGGTCTATGATCCAGTGAACTTCACTCCACGTAGAGGTGTAATGACCCGCTACGCTAAGAAGGTCGTCAGACCAGAATTTTATGGAAAAGTTATTATCGGTGATCTCGATACCGTATAATACTTAGTAGAAATAAAATAACTCAAAAACCCCAACGAAAGTTGGGGTTTTTCTTGCATTACTCAAAAAATTCGTTGGTAGATGTTACAACGATTTCTTGCACTTCTTCTTTGAACGAAGTATCTTTGGGGTAAGGTAGAACTTTATGTTTTAGAGATTTAACCAGTTTCTTATTTTCTATCTTGTTGCTAATAAACTTGACGTAACGATGTTTACCACTTTCACGTTTACGCCAAAATGTTCTACCTATACGTTCTTTTAATTTATCTACACTGTGTGTTTTCCATCTAGCATATACACTTCTACTATGTATCCATTCATATTGATTTGGACCAATTAAACTAACACTATAGTTAGGCATTATTGCTATATCCACATAGTTGTCTCCTTGATATACAAATCCAGTTGCTTGATATATTGTTCCAGCGTGTCCAACTTCACTATCTGCATAACTAAGAATACATTTAATGTGTGGATATTCTCTGTTTAATAGTCTAAAACTTTCAGCTATACAATAACTCTCTATATTTTTACCATAACCATCTGCAATCCATAACCGCGTTAATTCCAACACATTATTGTTAGTAAGTAGACAAGATACGCTGGTACTTGCATTTCTACCTACGGCATTTCCATATACTAATACACCTATCAGGCGTTCGTTAAATCCCCCAAAGAAAGTACTTTCGATATACTCTTTGTAATAAACTCCATAAGCTACAGTACAAAGTGACCACTTGTGAGTATAGTGGTTCTTTTCAATAAGAATTTTTGCAACATTCTTATTGATGCTTTTGAGGTAAATTAATGAGGGGTTAAAATACTCCGACATTATTTCATTATAACAATATAACTCGACATGTCAAGATTTATATGAATTAACACAATATATTTAATTCGTATCTCTCAACTAATGTGTTTATGTTTTGTTCTATTTTGGATATATAATCTATCGTTCCATATTGATGTAGATTATAGTAGTGGTTATGTAACATTGGTTTAACTAATTTATTCCAGAATACCGGCGTTTTATGAATCATATCTTCAAACGAATTATACATTTTTATTTTATTAAATTTTTGATATTCATCAAATTCTTTGTATAGTTTGTCTAATTTATCAACATACAACTCATCACTCATTTGACTTAACCAATCTGCCAATGCCACACATGCACCTAGTTGGTTTAATCCAACATTATAATTTGGTTTAAAATAATCGGTGGTTTTAATCAATTTACATATTTTGTTCTGTTCTTCTTGAGTTAGTATTTCTGAGAAGTTTTTGCTTACAAACTCACACCCTCTATCTACGTGACAATTTATATATTGGGCACCGGTTCCTATTTTTTCATCTTTACTTTTTAAGAAACCAATGTCATGATATAACGTTGCGATCACACCACAGAAAAAATTATTTGGATCTTTTGTTATTATAGATTCTTTTATAATACCATCATATATGTCTACAAATACCTCAACGCTTGATAAAAAATGATCTATATTATGATATTGTGTTTTTAATCTATAGTATTGATCATTTCCGTTTACACATAGTTCTATTAAAAACTCATAAAGAAACTTGATTCTAGGATCGGTATGTTTGAATAACCGGTTTGACGTTGTGGTAATGTAATCTAATGTGGTATTCATGTTAACTTTTTGATTTTAAGTTTAGGGGTTCATATACCTTCACAGGTATGTCCTTTCCTTTTACCTTGACCTCGACTACATAGTGATAGTCGATATCATCTTTACTTTTTTCATATACAGATTCAGACACTAAAATCTTTGTTTTATAAGTTTTATTAGCTGACTCCAAACGAGATGCTAAGTTAACAGTATCACCAGTGACTGTGTAATTCATACGGTTGCTGGAACCAATATTTCCAACAATTACTTCGCCACAATTTATACCTATTCTGGTTTTAAATATGAATTTCTTTCCTTGAAATTCCCATCTTTTGTTTAATTTATCTATTTCATCACTTATCTTAAGAGCAGTTGCAACAGCTACACTCTCATGATTTTCTATTTTATTAGGAGCATTCCAAAATGCC
>Ga0164293_10000133_pt1 | contig 50321 bp, 38 predicted proteins | sample GEODES118metaG_FD_111487 | JGI IMG/M metagenome (GOLD analysis project Ga0164293, IMG submission 111487) | Eutrophic lake water microbial communities from Lake Mendota, Wisconsin, USA - GEODES118 metaG | ecosystem: Environmental > Aquatic > Freshwater > Lake | place: USA: Lake Mendota...
AACCATTCCAGGCTGGAAAGCCGAAACCATTGGCGACGACATTTGTTGGATGAAGTACGGCCCAGACGGCCAGTTGTATGCCATTAACCCTGAAGCCGGTTTCTTTGGCGTTGCACCATTCACGAGCGACGAAACCAACGTAAACGCCATGCACACCATGACGAAGAACTCCATCTTCACCAACACCGCACTCACCGCAGCTGGCGACGTGTGGTGGGAAGGCATGACGAAGGAAACCCCGGCCGGCATCACCGACTGGAAGAACAACGCATGGACAAGTGCAAACGAAGCACCAGCAGCACACCCGAACGCTCGCTTCACCGCACCTGCCAGCCAGTGCCCAAGCATTGCTCCCGAATGGCAAGACCCCAAGGGTGTTCCTATTTCAGCAATCCTCTTTGGTGGCCGCCGCCGCACCACTGTTCCATTGGTGACCCAAGCATTCGACTGGAACCACGGTGTATTCCTCGGCTCCATCATGGCTAGCGAAACCACAGCAGCAGCCGGTGGCGCTGTTGGCAAACTGCGCTTCGACCCAATGGCCATGCTTCCGTTCTGCGGTTACAACATGGCCGACTACTTCAAGCATTGGCTACAAGTAGGAACAAAAACCGATGCCAGCAAACTGCCACAAATCTTCTTCGTCAACTGGTTCCGCCGCGACGAAGACGGCCGCTTCATGTGGCCTGGCTATGGCGAAAACAGCCGTGTTCTCAAATGGGTATTCGAACGCCTCAATGGCACCGCCCAAGCCGACAAAACCGCCATCGGTTACCTGCCAAGCGCAGATTCCCTTGACACAACCGGCATGCAAATAAACGAAGCCGACCTGCAAGCAATTACGTCGGTAGATGTTGACGGCTGGCGCGAAGCTGTCCCCCAAATTCGCGACCACTACGCCGCCTTCGGTGACCGCCTACCAAACGAACTTGCAACTGCGCTAGATGCGTTGGAGAGTTCGCTTAGCTAGTTACGTTTCAGCCCTGAAATGGACGTTTTAGCAAACTAATTTGTTTATTCGATTTCGCCGCCCAATGCTGCGACTATCGCCGTGAATTCACCGATGGCCACTTGAAGTTCTTCCATGATTTCTCGTGCAAGGATTTCTGGTGCTGGAAGGTCTGCTGCATCTTCAAGCGAATCATCCTTTAGCCAGATGATGTCAAGATTTGCTTTATCTCTGGCAAGAATCTCTTCATAAGTGAAGGATTTGAATCGTTCTGACTCTTTACGCTTTCCACGGTTCCCTGGCATGTACGCATCCACAAACTCATCTAGATGCGCACGGCGTAACGGATTCTGTTTCATCGTGAAGTGTTGATTCGTCCGGAAGTCAAACACCCACATCTTTGTTGTCCACGGCTTGTCACCGGCTGGCTTCTTATCGAAAAAAAGTACGTTTGCTTTAACTCCACCTGCATAGAAGATTCCGGTTGGAAGACGCAGAAGCGTATGCACGTCGAATTCCTTCAGTAAGCGTTTACGCAAAGTCTCCCCTGCGCCACCTTCAAACAAGACGTTGTCGGGAAGAACAACAGCTGCACGACCATGGATTTCCATGATGGTCTTGATGTGCTGAACAAAATTCAACTGCTTGTTCGAAGTTGTTACCCAAAAGTCGTCACGAACAATTTCTAGATTGTCTTTTGTCTTTTTACCATCGTCGCCAATCATCGTCACTGAAGACTTGACTCCAAACGGTGGGTTAGCAAGCACTACCGACCAGCGCCGACCTGGGTCTGCTGTAAGACCATCCCTAACTTCAATGGGGCTTGGACCGTCTGCACGCCCCATACCGTGAAGCAACATGTTCATAGCCGCAAGCCGCGCCGTACCGTCAACAAGCTCGACTCCGCTTACGAAGTTGTCTCGCAGGTGTATTTTTTCATCAGGTGTGAGATTCTCTGCATCTTGACTTGCATAGGAATAAGCAGCCAATAAAAAACCTCCTGTTCCACATGCAGGGTCAACCACAGTGTCTCTAACGGTTGGTTGAATCACATCCACCATTGCAGCGATTAGTGCACGTGGGGTGAAGTACTGACCAGCACCTGACTTCACATCTTCAGCACCTTTGGCCAGTAATCCTTCGTAGGCATCGCCTTTGATATCAACACCCGCCGCAGACCAGTTTTCCTTGTCAATGAAATCTGTAATCAACTTCTTCAATTTGGCAGGGTCTTGAATCTTGTTTTGAGCCTTACGGAAAATCACACCCAAAGTTCCCGACTGCTTCGCAAGAGTTTCCAAAATATGTCGATAAGTCACTTCAAGTTGGTCGCCATCGTTGTCAAGAAGACGCTGCCAAGAACAATCCTTTGGAACAATCATCTCTGGATTCAACGGTCTAGTTTCACGTTCATGAGCCATCTTCAAGAACAACAAATAGGTCAACTGCTCGGTGTAATCAATAGTGGAAACACCATCATCACGAAGCAAATTACAAAAATTCCACAACTTATCTACCAACTGACGTGCATCAGACATGTGCGCCTACTCTCCACTCTTTTGTTAAGACACCAGTAAACGCAGCATGCAACAATGACCGTCTCATTGCTAGAGCCTTCTTCTCAATTAAATCCGCTATTGCCAATGAGCTGTCTAGACGTGAAAGCTGTTCATCAAGAATCGCAATTATCGTTTCCTGCTCATCAAGCTGGGGACAGGGCACCAAGGATGCCATGTATTGAGGTGTTTTAATATTTCGAATATTCGTAGTTGAGGTTTGCATAGGAATTGTTTCTCCTTTTGAGTGAATGAATGTCAAAAAAAGATGCAGGAATACTGGCCTTATTTTTCCCATATCAGGACGCATCAGCTGCATGAAGTTTGAACAAACTGTTGGCTTATCAATTGATGAAACATAACCAACGCGGCCAACTGGCGTATTTGGTCCGCCCCCCGATTTTTCCAAGAGTAAATCTCCTACCTGGAGAGCTCTTGATTCAAACTGCTTTCTTGTAATTGACCGTTTAGCCGCTGTGCTTGGTTCAATAACCCCATGGGCCTTCAGTTCAGTTACCCGCACGACATCAACATCAACCTCTAAAAGGCCACTTTCCTCGCCCCATATTCCACCAATTGATACTGACAGCAGCGCTTCCAATTCAACGAGTGCCCAACTTTCAGGAATAGCTTCTTTGGATGAATCATGCCCGGTCAAAGCGCCTGTGAATGCGGCATGCAATAGAGAGAGACGGAATCTTGCAGCTTTTTCACGAACCGAATTCACAGATGCCAATGCGGCATCGAGGTGCGAAAGTTGTTCTTCCAGAATCTCAACTATTTTCTCTTGCTCTGAGAGTGGCGGCACAGCCATACTCACAGTTTTAAGATTTCGCAAAACAATTCTCCTTAGTGCAGTTCCGGTCTTCAGACCTAAAGCTGTCTCCAGAAATGATGGAGATTGCATTGAGAGTTTCAAAAAGGCCGAACTAACAGTTTCCTGATTTGGCCTGACGATTGCTAGAGATGAAAGCACAACAAATTCCCGGTCATCATTTACGAGAGCAACTTTTCCTACTGTTCCATCTTTTGAGAAAAGAACATCATTTTTAAATGGCTGGCACCCGCTTCTTGCCAACTCAAGGAAAGACTCTCTAGTAACGAATTTGCAGTGCATAAAGTCAATTCCCGAATCACCCAAATCTCTAACTGTTATATAGGGGATACCTTTTTCAACGGTTGTAGGCGAAAAGTGGGAACCATCTGTGATTAACTCACAAGCATCCTTGAGAGCCAACTGCCTCCAGCCCTTAGGGAGAGCTCCCTTTGCTGTATCAGTACTCATGCGGCAAGGACACGATTCAAGTCATCAATCAGTGATTGAGCATTGGCTCCAAGGTCACGTCCGGCGCCGTCGATGCCACCGCGTTCGGTGAACGGCGCAAATGAAAGGTCGTCGACTTTCATGCTCGCGCTTTGGATGATGGCGTCCTTGATTCGGTCGAGCCACCAGCGTTGAGCTTCTGTAAATTGGACGCCTTTTTGGGCTTGTTGGGCCAACCAGGTCGTGTATCGGTCTTCAACGGTTACGGCGTACGGCACAAGTTCACGGTCTACTTCAAGGGTGTAACGAATCAAAGTGATGAGGTCTGTGGCCGTGTGCTTATCAGCTCGCTTTACATGGTCGGATTCAAGAGCTTGGTAGGCGTTCCAAATCAAGTCGATTGTCCAGGAACGTGGTGGTGCAGCGATTCGGTCAGCCAGTTCACGTAGTTCTTTGAATGTGATTTTGGCGTTCTTCGGCTGGCTGTAGAGCAGTTGGATGAGTGTGATTTCATCCTTGTTATCGAGAAGGAATTGTTTCCAGTTGTTGATGACTTCACGGCACTTGTCATAATCAACAACTCCACCAGAATGCAGGAGTTCGTCAACACTTACTTCATCGATGATTCGGTCGTGGCTTGCACGAATCTCCAAGAGTCTGGTTCGCAATGCCGCGTTTCCGGCAAGTGGGGTTACAACAGTGTTGATGTATTCGCGCATTGCTGCAGCAAGTGCTTTAGGTTCTGGTTCTCCATCGGCAGTTTTTGCAACAGATTCTTCAATTCCAACCAAGACGTCATCGTCAGCAATGGTCATCAGATTGTTGGTGATTCTGGTTAATGGTCCGTTTGCAAGTTCGGTGATTTCTTGACGTTCTTTTGGTGTGAGTTCACGTTCTAGGCGAGACAAGCGAGCGGCAAGAGTTGCTGTCTCATCCTCGGTAATGGTGAACGTCGCGGCACGTTCAAGAAGCTGTTTAAGAGACGCAGATTTCGTTCGCTCTAAAGGCTTGGCATCTGTAAAAGGGTGCTCCGTTACGCCAACTGCATCAACGATGATGAAGCGTTGCTTATGTGTTGCATCAGGCGTAATGGCTTGGAAATCAGCATCGTTAATTGTCCTAGCTCCACGTCCCTTCATCTGTTCAAAATACGTTCGTGATTGCACATCGCGCATAAAGAACACACATTCGATTGCCTTGACGTCAGTGCCAGTTGCAATCATGTCAACAGTTACTGCGATTCGTAGTGTTGGTGAGTTTCTGAACTGTTGCAACAGACTCTTTGGGTCTTTTGCTTGGTACGTGATTTTGGCTGCGAAGTCGTTTCCTTGACCGAACACCATGCGTGCCGTGTTCACGATTTCTTCAGCATGATTGTCATCTTTGGCAAATATGAGCGTTTTGGGAACAGCTGTTCGACCAGGGAATATCTCAGTGAACAGTCGGTCTCGGTAGGTTTCCAGAATTAGGCGTATTTGGGCCTTGCTGGTCACTTCCCTGTCGAGTTGTGATTCTTTGTATTCCAAGTCTTCTTCAAGCTCTTCAAAGCGCTGCTGACGCGTCTGACGGTCTTGTTTGGGAACAATGGTTCCAGCATCAATCGTGGAGCCCTGTTCAGAGATTTTTGTTTTGATCCGGTACACCTCAAAGTCCACGTTCACACCGTCAGCTACTGACTGTGGGTAGGTGTATTCGGAAACCAAATTTTGTTGGAAGAATCCGTAGGTCTGCTTGGTTGGTGTTGCTGTTAATCCAAGGAGGTGTGCATCAAAGTATTCCAGTACCCCACGCCACACTCCATAGATTGAGCGATGGCATTCATCGACGATGATGAGGTCAAACGCTTCTGGAGGTAACGCTGCGTTGTATTCCACGGACACTGGTGCTGGTGGTTGAAAATCATCGATACCAGGGTCGTCATCTTCAGGAACTTCCACTCCACGCAACACAGAGAAGACTCGTTGAATTGTGGAGATAACTACTTTGCTTGAATCTGCAACACCCGCAGAGGTGAGTTTGTTGACGTTGTAGAGCTCTGTGAACTTTCGTCCGTCATCTTGAGTTTCATAGTCTCGGAATTCACGCAAGGTTTGGTCACCAAGGTTGTTGCGGTCGACCAAGAACAAAATGCGATTGAAGCCGCCATTCTTGATGAGGCGATAGGACTCAGTAACTGCCATGCGAGTTTTGCCGGCACCAGTTGCCATCTGCACGAGTGAACGACTGTGTGTGCCTGCAGCAAGAGATTTCTCGATAGCGCCTACCGCAATTTTTGATGCCGGGCGAAGGTCATAGTCGTCGTATGACGGCATGTATTGGATTCGGCCACGCCATGTAGGAGCTTCGGGGTGTTCTACGGATTCGCGGATGATGCGTGCCAATGTTTCTGGCTTTGGGAAGTTGAATATCTTGCGTGCGCGTGGAGCAGGGTCGAAACCATTTGTGTATTGCGTTTCGCTTCCTGACGCTTCGAACACGAACGGCAAGCGGTCATCTTTCAGCACGGCCTGCGGTCTATAAGCCTCTGGTAAGCCAACTGCGTACATGGCTGACTGCCACTGCACGCCTGTCAAGGTGGTCCCAACAGGCTTTGCTTCGATTACACCGACAACTTTTTTGTCGACATAAAGCAGGTAGTCGGCTCGCCCGTGGTCAGGCTTCATGATGACTTCGCGTACCGCATTCCCAGATTTATTGACTAGGTCGATTTCACGGCGGTCACAAACGTGCCAACCAGCCCTGGTCAATTGTTCGTCTATGAGGACGCGTGCCTGTTCTTCAGGCGCTAGGGCTGGGCTCACGAATTAAGACTACCTTTTGCCCAAATTTACCCACCAACCATATGAAACAAAGGGTCCTGGAATTATCACCATGATCAATTTCCAAAGCTAAAAGGTTGCGTCGAGATTTATTGCTCCGAAAAAAAGTTTTCGTCTATTTCGACAACTTCAATAGTTCTTGAGACCGTCACACCTACCTTGTTTTCAATCATTAAGCGAACCAGATCTTCCCCATCGACCAATATGACCCGATATTGCTGAATTGTTCGGGCAAAGTCCTTGGCATCTTTCGAGAAAGTGCTGGTAGTAATGAATACTCCGCGTGTGGCTTGCTGACCAGTCAGCGCCCCAACGAATGACTGAATATCCGGTCTTCCGACAGTGGCGGAGCCATAACGCTTTGCCTGAATGTAAATCTGATCTAAACCAAACTTGTCCTGCCTTATGACACCATCAACTCCGCCGTCACCTGAACCACCCAGATGTTGAAGGTCGTCTTCCGACGATCCGTATCCCATTGCGTGTAGCAACTTAAGTACGGTGCGCTCCAAAAACTCTGGGTCTTCCTCTCGAAGTCTTTCAAGCAACTGAGATCCAACCGTGGCCTCAATTGCGCGAATCGAGTTTTCTATTTGCTCGTTAGGCGTGCGATCAGCATCATCAGACTCTCCGCCAACATCATCATGATCTTCGTCGTTCCGGCGAGCAGCACGGGCTTCAATCGACCTTCTTTTCCAATCTCTTAGACCTTCCGTCTGGCGCAAAAGGTCCAATGAGATGCCTGAAGGATTTTCTCGCAAAAGCTGACGACCAAAATCTGTGATTTCGGCGTACCCACGCTTGGGGCGCTTTGCCGCACCTGATTGACAGAGAAACTCAAAAGCCCAATGGACACGACTTCGGGCTCGATTTCCACCGCCCGCCATAGTTTCTGCTCTTTCCGCATCAGAAAGAACTAGTCGATTTAGAACCTCAGTCTGTAACTCGCGACGGTGATACTGGTTGCCATCAGAAAGTACCGCTAACACGTCATTGAAAAGCTCACTGAATTTTGGAATTGACATAATCAGAACTTACTTCAGATCCGATCTTCAGCCTCACCGGAATTGACCAAACCTGCGAAAACTGGAAGGCCATTCTGCTTCCCTGCTTTTTGTGTTGGGCCAAGATACGGGATCATCGGCAATGACAATTGTCCGTTGCAACGGGAACTCAACGAGTTCTGTATCGGCAACAGACTCCTAACCGAAAAATTGCTACTTGCCCAATTGTCTCATAAATTGCCCTACGTCACTAGCCTTGACGCATGGCATCCTTGTCGGATTCGAAATCATTGGGTATGGCAGCAATGACCAACTATGGAGCGCATTCCAGTGTTGGTTGGCTCGACTACAACGACGATGCTGCTCGCAAAATGAACGAGACTCTCCGCGCGTTGGACGAGCCATCAACGCTCGATCCTCTTGGTTTAGGTTCAATCCGTGACGCATTTTCAGATTTAATCGCTCCAGGAACTTCAACCATTCATACTCGCCTGAGGTATTTCCTCTTCATTGCCTGGATTTGTCAGCGAATTGAAAAATCAGACACAACTGCGACTCAATTCGCTTCTCGGCTCCGCGATGACGAAGCCACCCTCATTAATTGCCTTAGAGAAGGTGGCGAAAAGGAAGGCGTTCAAGGATTTACCTCAGGCATAAAGCTGAAAAGAATGCCAAGTAGTGCCTATTGGGGGGGCCTTCGGATTTGGGGTTTACGCAAGCGAGATTGGTCTCTTGCAGATTACGGTCGAAACATCACGCGACTTCGGGCCTCGAAACGGACCGATGGATCTGATGAAACAATCAGTAATTCACTTGCAACCATTTGGAACGATATGCCAAAAGAACCAGAGAATTTTCTGGAAAGTCGTATCAATTTCAAGCTGACAATCGAAGAAGCATTGTTCATAATACAAAGAATTCGTGAATCAAATCCAAATTCACTTTTGGCATTTCTTTGCTCAAATCCAGGCTTAGCTGGTGAAACGAGATACCCATGGGAAATCAATACTGACTCACTTCCAGCAGAGCTTAAGAATTTGCTATTTGACGCACAGAATATTTCCGAACTCACACTCGGGCCACAGTTGGTGTACAACCTGCTCATCGCTCGACGGGCTGGTACCGAGCTCGGGCGCGATGTTAACGATGATGTCGCTTATCAACTTGAGTTACTCACCCAATGGGCAGATCTAGTCAAGTCTCGCCACAGCGAACTAGCTGAATGGGCGAAACAATTAGACAATTTTTGGATAAAACTGAGCGAGGGAGCCAATATCCCTAAACGTGCTAGAGAGTTTGTGACGAAGATGATTCATCTCGCGCTCGAAGACCCAGACAAATTCGCCGAAGACTCACGTGTTCAAAAATTGGTTCAACAACGAGAATTTGAACTAAAGAACAATCGTTCTCGCTTCAAGAATCTGGAAGCCCTTAAAGAATGGAATAGCCCAGGCTTTGGTGGTCAACTTCGTTTTCGCTGGCAAATTGCCGAGTCATACCTTTCAGATCTTGCTATTGCTCTCGAAAGCAGTTCGTAATGCTGCAGCCAACCAACCGTTTCACCCTCTTTGATTCACTTCGTCCACCTCAGGGATTTTCATTCGATGCTTGCATCGCCACGACATTCACACTTGACCTAAAGGCTCTCTTGGCATTGCCCGGAATTTTTGCAATGCACAGAGACGCCGATGCAGTGAACGATCGACCACCAGTTGAAATTCTTCATGCCATTCGAAAACATGCAAGTCAGATCACAATTTTTGCTCAAGCTGGTGAAATCGCAATTCCTCCTTCTACAAAAGTCTTTGGTTTTCTCGAGGGCTCTGTCATTCCCGTAACCGCGCCAAGGAAGGGCGTCGTTCATCCAAAGGTATGGGTTCTTCGATTTACTCATAATGAAAGGCCTACAGAATCAACTCTGCGCGTCATTATCGCAAGTCGCAATCTCACCTTTGATTCAAGTTGGGACACAATAGTTCGACTTGATCAAAGTGATACTGGGTCTTCATTAGAGCCACTCATTGGACTCTTTAAAGGACTCTCAAAACAAGCGGTCTCTACTATTGATGCATCACATAATGAACGGCTTCTGTCCATATGTGACGCTCTTGAAACAGCAGAATTTGAAATCCCAGCACCGTTCGATTTTTTATCGTGCCATGTTTTGGGATTAGACCAGAGTGAAAGTCCGTTCCCCAGTTCATATGACCGATCTGTTGTTATCTCACCCTTTATATCGAGTGAATTTTTCACTCGAGTTCTCCCTTCCTCCGTTGACCTGCTCGTCAGCCGCGAAGACCAATTCCAGCATGTTGATGGAGTGCCGACTATCAAAGAACGCTGCTGGTTTGATGACGGTTCTACCTTCGATGAGACCCAAGGGCCAATTGGACCAGCTGAACCTCTTCGAGGATTACACGCCAAAGTCTTCGGATTCGAAACAGGCAATCAAGCAACTTGGTTTTTTGGATCAGCCAATGCAACAGGTGCAGCATTTCGATCAAATGTCGAAATACTTCTCGAACTTTCAGGACCAAAAGACCTAATCGGCATTGACCAGGCACTTGGAGGCGATGGCGATGAATCTGGAATTAGCCGTCTATTCCGACCCTTTTCGGGAGTTGTCGAGTCAGAAACAGAAGATGAAATCCCTAACGGGTTTGACTCACTACGTCGAGAGATTGCCTCGCAGATGTTTTCTGGTAAAGCAACCGAGACAAATGGTGGTTGGTCGATCGCCTATTCGACCCCGAAAGCGATCGTTGCACCAGATGGCATCGATATATACGTATTTCCTACAAATGATTCTCAATCTCGACGAAAAATTCCTTTGAACGCTCAGCTGGATCAGTCATTTGTTTCAACGCTGACCGACATAAGCGGATTTTTAGGAATCGAGCTTCGAAGTTCGGATGGTATGAGCACGTTCTCTGTTCCAGTTCAGCTCATTGGAATACCGGATGAACGAAATTCGCAGCTCATGAAGGCGCTGATCGGCAATGCGGAACGATTCTTGGGGTATTTGGTGGCTCTTCTTGATGAATCATCCATTGACGATTCGGGCGGCGAATTGAGTGCTGGCGAGGGTGTAGGGGCTTGGCTTCCAAGCAATTCTTTTGACATGCCACCAGTACTCGAGAAGATGATCAAAGCGATGCGATCTGATCAGGTGAAGTTGTTAGATGTAGCTTCACTTGTTCGAGATTTGGATACCGATGGAATCTTGCCCGATGGATTCATTGAAGTGTGGACTGCCGTTCTCGCTGTAGCAGGGAGACACTGATGAGCATCTACAACGCTGAAACAACCCTGAACCAGCTGAAGGATTTTCAAAGAGACACTGCTGAATGGGTTTTCAAAAGATTGTTTGATAAGGAAAATCAGACTGACCGTTTTTTAGTTGCCGATGAAGTTGGTCTGGGAAAGACGATTGTTGCAAAAGGTGTAGTTGCTCTAGTTCTGAAACATCTTCAATCTCTTGGGGACAGCAGACACGACATTGTTTATATCTGCTCGAACTCATCGATTGCACGTCAAAACATCAAGAAACTGGTACCTAACGAAGTTAATCCTCTTGACAATGTTGAAAGACTAACGATGTTGGCCGTAGCTGAACTCGACGAAGGCAACGAGAGCCACGCCGGCATAAACCTTCTAGCCATTAGCCCGGGCACATCATTTGCATTTGGGCGAAGCACTGGGAAGTTTCAGGAGCGAGCCCTGGCATATACGTTCGTTCGAGAACTCTGGGGTGAGGAATTTCTCAATAGTCCCCAAGCTAGGAAGATCTTCTGGTCAGGTGTTGACGATGGTGAGCGAAAACTCAAAGAAAGATACAGACAGTTCAAAAAGATCGCTAAACAGCATCTTTTAGAGTTTGAAAAACAGATTTGCATTATCGATAATGAATTGCAGGCCCAAGGCTCATCAACACTCAAGACCCAGTTTGAAAAACTGACATCTGATCTTAAATTTTCAAGAGGAAAAATTCCTTCACAACTATCTGGGCCACGTTCCGAGGTTATTGGGGCATTTCGTCGAGCGCTAGCGACACTAGGCATAAACATGCTTAAGCCCGATCTCATTATTCTCGATGAATTTCAACGTTTTAAAGATTTGATGGATCCCGCGTCGACCGATTGGGCATCGACACTTGCCAGGCAATTGTTCAGTCACTACGACGAAGAATCTGGTCGTGGTACAAAGGTTTTGTTGCTTTCCGCGACTCCCTATCGGATGTATGCGCGCTCAGGAGAATCTGATGATCACTTCGCAGATTTTCTCAATACATGTTCATTTTTATTTCAAGACCAAAATGACGTGAAAGAACTTAGGAAGGATTTCAGCCTTCTCAGACTCGCAATGACCAACACATCAGACACTGAGGATGCCTCATTCATCTGCGCTCGTATTCAGACGAGACTCAGTTTGGTTATGGCACGCACAGAAAGATTGGGAGTTACGCCTGACCGAAATGGCATGCTTGAAGAACACATTCATCTCTTGCCCGTTAGCACGGACGATCTTCAGGCGTACGCACGCATTGGAGATATTTCTTCAGGCCTTAAGCAAGGCGAACCAATTGATTACTGGAAATCAAGCCCTTACTTATTCAATTTCATGGATGACTACAAACTTAAGTCGACTTTCAAAGATGCCATGCATCAAAGGACGCTCCCCCCACTTGAGAGCCTTGCTCCTGGACCAGGATTTCTGAACTGGTCATTAGTCGAGAACTACCAACCAATTGATGCACAGAATGCTCGACTGAGATGGCTGATTGAGGATCTGCATTCTCACCAAGCGTTTGACTTGCTTTGGATTTCTCCTTCCCTTCGGTATTACGACTCAGGGTCGATTTATGAATCAGAAGCTGCAACAAGCTTCACCAAACGTGTGATCTTTTCAGGATGGGCAGTTGTTCCGAAGGCCGTTGCGTCATTGACTTCATACGAAGCTGAGCGACAGGCCTTTAGAGGTTCACGTCACAAGAAATACGTTTCCAAAAATCGAGGCGATGGTCGACTCACTTTCAAGATGAAGGAACGTAAACCAAATTCAATGAACACATTCGCATTGATGTGGCCTAGTCCGGCGTTGGCGCAACTTGGCGAACATCGCCACATAGGAAGCAACCGACCATCAGTTTCCGAGGTCCGCCAACAAGTTGCTGATCGAATTACGAAGAGCCTTGATCCCATCATCAAAAAGAACAATAAAAATTCGACCACCGATCAAAGGTGGTACTGGCTCGCCCCATTACTTCTAGACCAAAGAGCATTTCCTGAAGCAACCGACGAATGGTGGGCTCAAGATAACTCGGAGAGTGCTTGGTCTCAGGAGAAACATACCGATGGTTTTGTCCAACATTCGTGGGAGGCCTGGGAAACGCTCAATAATGCCGACATTGAAATCGGTTCTCCACCTGAAGATCTGATTGAGGTACTCACCGACTTGGCGATAGGCGGACCTTCTATATGCGCGCTGAGAGCGCTCTCAGCAGTAAGTGGCTTATCACTTACTCACACGGCGGTGCTTGATGGTGCCGCACTTGTTTCAGATGCCTATCGTCGCTTCTTTAACGAAGCCGAGGTCACAGCGATTGTGCTGCGAGATTCAAATTCCTCAAGCGATAAAGAACACGCTTCAGAAGAGGGCTATTGGCGCACTGTTCTTCGATATTGCACAGATGCCCACATGCAGGCTGTCCTTGACGAACATGTTCATACTTTGCGCGATTGGCTTGGCTTCAGCTCCTACACCGACGAATCGAAACGAGCCGAAGCTGCTACACAGTTTGCCGAAAAGATAAATGCTGCACTCAGTGTTCGCGCCGCAAATTTCGGAGTCGATATTCCTAATCCGGAGCAACCTGGTTCAGAATCTGACCGTAAAACTATGCGGGCCAACTTTGCAGCTGCATACGGACAGCGAGCCGACGATGAAAAGAGCGTTAACCGAAACGAATCGCTTTCCGCTGCGTTCAACTCGCCATTCTGGCCTTTTGTTCTAGTAAGTACATCCATCGGGCAGGAAGGGCTGGACTTCCATTTATGGTCACATGCAGTTGTGCATTGGAATCTGCCATCAAATCCAGTCGATCTAGAACAACGTGAAGGCCGCGTCCACCGTTACAAGGGACACGTTGTGCGGAAAAACATTGCTGAAACTTTGGCCTCGTCCCCAGAGACAACTTTTGTGGGAGATATTTGGGATGCACTTTTCAAGTTGGCTGCAGAGCAAAGAAAATCCGGCGAGTCTGAATTGGTTCCCTATTGGATTTACCCACAAGGTTCAGCAAAAATCGAACGCCACATTCCTTTGTTGCCATTTAGTCGCGAAGCTTCGGAGCTTCCACGTTTAAAGAATTCGTTGGCTGCGTATCGACTCGCATTCGGTCAGCCGAGACAAGAAGACCTAGTTGAGTTCCTTCGCAGGAATTACTCCGAAAGTGATACTGAATCACTGATTCAGAAATTCCAAATTAACTTAACGCCTCCAGCTTTTTCTCGTACTTCGAAAAGAGTGGATTGACTAAATGCCTGTGCCAATATAGGCATCGCAAACGCAATTGGCCTTACATATACATGACCAAATAGCCTTACTAGATACCACACCTGCTCCATTGATTATTTCTCCAGTGCGCACAAGCTAACGATGTAATATCAGATTATGCGATCTGGCAATTACCTGCGACGCTCAGTTTTCTTTTTGCATTACCTATGGTTGCTCCCTGGCACCTATGCAGCTTTTGCCCTTTTCAGAATTCTAGCCAAAGCCAATGAAGATCGAAATTCAATTGCCGTAAATCGAGAGATACTTGAATTGGTTAGTTCAGCTACTGGATTGTTAGCCCCTGCAACTATCGGAATGATTGTCTCTCTAGTAGTTATGCGCCGCAAGTTAAAGCGTGGAGTAATTGACCGGACTGGCGTTCAATGGAAGAGAATCGTATTGGGAATTGTGCTTCCGATTTTCTACCCATCATTTTTAATGACTGATATTGAGCGTCTTGCGCAGATACCAAGAAGCCAACAAATATCCAAAGAAACACTTCGTTCAATGAAAACTTCTCGCTTATCAATTGCTTGGCCAGTTCTATTTCTACTCTTTGCACAAGTGGCTTCCCCATTGAATAATGCTTTGCTCGGAGTTGTTTATGTAACAGAAGGAACTTCGTCAATTTCCGATCCGACAAGGTATGCGCTTAAGTGGGTTCAGCCAGAGGTGTTCACAAATGCTCTAGATAAATACTTGCAATACATCTGGATAGCCTCAGTCGGATTCTGCCTGCTTTTAATCGCCTTGTCAATTTTGTCATTGAACCTAGTAAATAAACACTCAAGGATGGCTCGTAATGCGCTTACCAGCAATGTTTAGGTATGCCTTCATTTCCACGGCTCTGATTCTTTCGGTAACGATGACTTCGTGCACTTCCGAGAATTCAGATTCTGCAATCAGCAGCACAGTCGATCTATTCACAACATCAGTTCCTAGACCAGTTATGCCCGATGTTCTTTGCCTTAGTCTCCAGGAAGCTCAAGATCTAATTCAAGACCAAGGGGTGTTTTATTCTCAATCTGAAGATGCCACTGGAAAGGGTAGAAAACAGTTTGTTGACTCCAATTGGATTGTCGTCGAGCAAAACCTAAAGCCAGGCACACCATTCAGTGAGGGTGACGCTGTGCTTGGTGTGATTAAAGATGACGAGATCTTGGCAGATAGTCGCTGTCCATAATTGATTTAGATCTTTAATGGGGCGTAAGCATTGTCCTTTGGATGGTTCAAGGGGCCCTGATAGCTTTCGGTCATATGCGAATTAGGGTCACGCCCAAGGAAGTCTTTCCTGGAGTCGAAATCGCTTCTTATGGGATATACGAATTCTCCATCGGTGCATTAGCTGACCACCTGAATACTGGTGATGGTGTTGTCCTGTACTCCCCTAACCACGACTTCAGCGAGTGTGCTGTTTTTGCTGTGGCAGAAGTGATTTCTGTACAACCGGAGCTTGATACGTGCACATTGGATGTCCGGCTAATTTCCGGAATCATCAAGCCAGACAGTAATGCGAAACATAAATGGCAGAAGAACCCCTACCTATGCCCCGATAAGAGCAAGGTACAGAAATACAAGTTGATTGATTTTTTCGTTCAGGCATTTAATGACAAGTCGTGGGCCGAGCGACCTAATCAGGATCTGTCTAAGCGTTATGCAAAGTTTGATCTCACCAAACGCACATTATTGCCAACCCGAGGTTACGTCTATCTTTTCAAGTCAGGTGATGCATACAAAATTGGCATGTCTAAGGACACGGCTGAGCGCAAGAAGCGAATTGAGAAAGACAAAAAGATGAACTTAGAGTTCATCCACGAGTTTTTGTCCAATGACTACGAGCGGGCTGAGGCGACTCTCCATTTTCAATTTCGCCATTGCAGGCAAGGAAAGACTGAGTTTTTTGAACTCGAGCCCGATGAAGTTCAGCAGATTCTTGCAATTTCGCAAATGGATTTCCCTCTCTCATGATTCGAGTGGCTACATGGAACGTTGAGTGGGCAACGCCTGAAACCAAAGCAGGAAAGCGCATTCAACGAATCATTGAACAAATTGACGCAGACATTTTCGTGCTCACTGAAGGCTGCAAAGAATTGATGCCTGAAGGGTTCGTGCTTGATGGCGGAACCGACTGGGGTTACGAGAGCGAGGACAAGCGGAGGCGGAAAGTGCTCCTGTGGTCGCGCTATCCCCTTGCAGATCCGTTTCAAGGAGAAGGATTCCAATTGCCAGAAGGTCGATTCATTGCTGCAACTGTTCAGCACCCAGTTGGCGACATACGTATATATGGAGTGTGTATTCCATGGAAAGATGCGCACGTTCGCACGGGTCGCAAAGACCGCACGCCATGGAAGGACCACAGCACGTATCTGGAGGGATTACGGCAACTGATTCAGCAAGTGGATTCTCCTCTGGTGGTTGCTGGCGACTTCAATCAACGCATTCCGCGAGTGTCACAGCCAGTACTTGTTGCGGAGCAGCTTTCACGGTGTACGGACGGCCTTCAGGTCTGCACTGCATTGCCTCTGGACAAGCCACTCATTGACCACATTGCGGTTTCGAATCACTTTTCTTTTTCAAATGTTGAAATCATCCCCGACCGTGACGAGCATGGCAAGCTCTCTGATCACCGCGGCGTTTCTGCTGAATTATCTCTAAGGAAGGAACTACATGGAAACATTCACATCTGATCTACAGAGCAATTTGACAAGAATTGCATTAGTCGAAGCATTTTTTAAAGCTCGAAACTGCAACGCTATTGATGCATGTTCATGTGATTTGTGTATTGATCTAGTCCAATTACAAGGCATCTGTGGCTTGCAACCAAAATATGACCAAAGCAAACACCTAGAACACTTGCTCCCAACACTTATTGGTATTCGAGAGGAAGCAGCGTTAGATGTATTGGGTATTCAGCACGCAAACAATCTGTTTGCGAATAAGGATATTTTTTCCGGAATCAAGGAAATTCGAGAGGGAGCCTTACCTGCATATAGGTACTACGAGGAGAACAAAGGCCAATCGTTAGATGAAACTTCGTCACTCAATAGACGAACCTGCTTTATTCTCGTGACTATTGCACTACCCGACACATACCTCGAATACTTTCGCACTCGGTTCAATTAGCGCTTTGCTGATCCGTGTCGGACATTGATTGATCCACTGCAAATACTCAACTCTCAGTTAAACACTGATTCACCGAAGCCTCATCGGCGGATCTGTATTCAGATTCACGATCGTGCGGCCCCACTTTTGACTCGGTATCAAAACTGTCATATGCGGCAAGTGCAAGACCCTGCTCGATCAGAGTTAGCCCAACATCAGTCCCTTTAAGTTCCACATATCGCAACAGTCGACCGTAACCATCGGTCTCGTCTTCAGTGCCCCCTGAAACGAGAGCGAAGGAATCGCTGCCAACCAGCTCTTCAAACTTTGCCTTTGCGGCATCAAAACCACAATCTCCTCGTTCTGGTGTGTCAATGCCCACAATTCGCACACCATAAACAAGATTCAGATTAAACAAATCGACTCCATCGGCAGACCTCAAACGTGCATCGAATGAGTCGCCATCGACGAACCGCTCGACAACCCACTCGTACCGTGAACCAGCCAATTCATCGCTCGGTGCAAATGCAACTGATACAGATTGACTTCTTCCGGTTAAATAACCAACCAAAAGTCCGATCACTAAAGTGAAAACGAGAATGAGTATCGGATTCCTTTTCATCTTTTTAGCTTCCTACCGATAGCTGGCACACAGCAATACCGGTTATGGCTGCGTGAATGATTTACGTAATTACAAGCAACAAAGTGACTGGAATATTGCTTTATGAGTTAAGAATCTGCTGGGCTTTATCAAGAACCTTGCCCACAAAACGCTTCACTCCAACATTGAATACATTCCCGCCTAGAGCATTCATCGCTGAACCACGATCACCCTGTACAAACAGAGTTGTCCGACCATCAGAAAGTGACCCCACTTCAACAATTGCTGCAGCTGCATTGTCTTTCATGAATGAACCTTTAACTTCGAACATGACTGTTCCGTCTGGTGCATTTCCCCACTGTGTCTTCCATCCCCAGTCAGAAGACTTCAACTTTGCTATTACATCTTGTGGCTGGCCATTCACAATCAGACCATTGTCTTTACGTTCTACTTGAAACATATTTACCTCCAAATTCAACAGTACTTGATGTACCATTCTTGCCAAGACAGTACATCATCAGAATTGATCCAACCATCTAACCAAGTTTCTCGTTAAGCGGTTGCTGCCGGCAACTTGTATAGGTCAGCCTCGAGCGTCAGACGACCTTCAGCAACTGTCCAGTCAAGAATCTCTCCTAAGCTCTCGTTCAGGGCTTTTCGAATGACTTCGCGACCAAAAGCTTCGGCAGTGTGCCTAATTATTTCGTCTCTGAAACCAGAATCACCCATTCGCACTACGGCAACCATGGCGTTTGAGATTTCTTCGGCAGGAACTTCATCGATTGTTCGCGAAGTTTCCTCAGCACTGGTTCGGAATCCACGCCACTTGTCTGCCGGACGTGCCTCGTTCCAGTAGACCTTGCCGAACTTGGAGTTTGTCGATTTCAAGTGCGTGAATTCCTTTTGGAGGCTGGCAAGGCGTGAAGAGCGCAGGGCTGCCATTCCGAAACGGCCAACAAGCACAGAGGCAAGTCGGGCTTCGGTAATTGGTCCCTCAAACTCAACGATCTCATTAATTGTGGAGCGAACGAGTTTTCGATTTCCGCTTGGACCATCGTTCAGCATCGTCTGATCTCCAACCACAGGCAAACTGCGGCTGTCAACGAATTCGCTTCTCATGTCGGAGCCCAGGAGAAGAGGCCCGTCGGACTCCTTCTTCTCGCGCTCTGCCATGATTTCTGAAACCTTCTTCGGGCCAGCATTGACTACTTCTTCGGTCTGAGCGGAGACGAGGTTTTCTGATGCTTTATTTATCGCCAATTCCAGACCAGCAAGCGCGGCATCTGGATCAGCTTCATAATCGGGCATCCAAACCGAGTGGGCTTCTGCGCAATTCAGGCCTCTCAACTCCTCCTGGCCGGGCACAAGTCCCTGGTATGGGAGGTACTGGTTGAACAGCTCTGGTCCGTTGATTACTACTGCTAGCGGCCACATCGTTTGGCCTTTTTTGCGCACCGCAAAATCGACACCAAGGTTTGAAAGTCGCGAGTCGCTACGCACCTCGAAACCCTTTTGCTTCAGTTCATCAACCAAGCGCTGGCGATCCTTCTCGCGTTTCACTTCATTCTGAATGATGCGAACGACATGATTTGGATCGTCGACATATGCCTTAAGCCAAATTCTGCCGATTCGACGCCAGCCAATGAGCCGAAGCACAGAATGCGGTAATAGGTCGCGGTCAAATGGAGTGGTTCGTTTTGTCCATTCTTCGCCGTCTAACAGCACTGCAAGGAACTGATCGGACGAGTTGCCGGAAGTAATGCACAGATCAATTCTGAACTTAGAAAGACCAACATTTTCTCGTACGTTTAACCCCACTGCGCGCAACATTTCAAGAAGTTTTCTGCGATGGTGATCGGTTGCACTTGCATCGCGAGCCTTCAGAGCTACGCCGTTTGTGCGAGCCGCATCACGGCATTCTTTGAGGAACTCCACGGTGTACGGAACACCTTTATATAGGGAGTTCTCTGTTGAAACGTGGGATGGATCGAATGAGCAGAATATCAACAGATCTTTCTTCGCCCTCGTGATCGCCACATTCAAACGGCGTTCTCCACCCTTGTTTGTCAGTGGACCCCATGTTGGCGACACAGTGGTTCGGTTTTCATTTTGATATGAATAACTCACCGAAAGAATGATCGTGTCACGTTCATCACCTTGAACACGTTCGAGTGGAACGACAAACAATCTGTCAGATTTCTTCGGATTATTCATGGCAGCAGCAAGAGCAGGCTCATTGGCTGCTTCAGCATCTAACAATTCAATAATCGCTGCGGCCTGTGCTTCGTTGAACGTGACTACGCCAATTGACTTCGATGCGTGCTCTGGGTCGTTCAGGCGGCGCACCACTTCTGCAACTACGGCCTTGCCTTCTTGAGGGTTTGTTCCCTTGCCTTCACCTTTTCGAACGAACTGACCGTCAGCAACATCGAACCAATAGATCGGCGTTGTTTGATCGGTGTTTGGAGCGGGAAATGTAACCAGGCTTCCGTCGTAGAAGTTTCGGTTACTGAAAGCAATCAAGCCTTCGTGCTGGCTTCGGAAGTGACATTTCAGCATGAGGCTTGGAAGATTTGACTCGCTGCATTCCGTGAGGATGCTTTCTAAGTCCTGTGAGTAATTCTCGTCTTCCAAATCTGCAGAGTCTTCGGCTGAGATCTCACGCTTACCGATCTTCTTACTTGGAGGCATCTGTTGACTGTCGCCCACGACAATCGTTGACTTCGCCCTGCCCATCGCTGGAATAGCTGCAGCTACACGAACCTGTGAGGCCTCGTCGAAAACCACGATGTCAAAGAACTGAGAATCGGCGGGAAGAAGACGTGAAACCGCTTCGGGGCTCATGAGGAAACAAGGGGCCAAACGAGTAATCATTTCGCCGTGTTCCTTAATCAGCTGCGGTACGGAGACACGGCGGACTTTGCGGCCCAACTCCCTTTCCAAATTGCCAATTTGTCCGGTTCGAACACCTGGCTTAAATGGCCGTGACTGGCTGAGCTGGAACGGAATGACCTTCCTCATTAAGTCGCGCCTTGTGCGGTCATTCCTGGTGAAGTCCTCTAGCGCCTTTTCAAATACATGACGATCGAACGTGCCAAGGGAACCGTTTCGCAAACGCTCGGCTCGTGCAGCTTGCGCCAAACCTCGCATGAACTCGTTATACACATCCGACAATCCAACTTTTCCTGCCACGATTTCGTCCGCAAGAACACCGAGACCGGACTCACGCAGCGGTAAGAGGGTTTGTTCAATTCGAGCCATTTTCTTTAAGTATGCGAACTGTGGAGACGAGCCAGTCCAGACCGTAAGTCCAGATGCAATTGCATCCCATACCGGACGACCATTCAGCCACTTGGTCAACGAATCTGGGTTGGCTCGTGTGGATTGGACAAACTTGTTCCACACCGCCAATGCGGACTTCGTTACCTCAACATCTGCAAATGAGATGGAGTTTCCTTCTTCTACGTACCTTTGAACGAAATCGACTTCCCATTGACTGAGCGGGAATGAGCGAGTCTTCAACTCATTTGCAGCTTCAAGCACCTCTTTAATGTGGTCTTGATTTAATGGATTGAAATCACTCCGCAATTGAATATGAGGAATCGCAATAAATGAGGATTTGATTCGGTTCAATTCTTCACGAATCGGCGCTACGCGTTGCAGCAGATTTAATGCTTCGGCTGGGGTTACCCCAAATGGAACCTTGATTATTGGAGTCATCAGACTCTTCAAGGTTTCGGCCCGCCTTGATTTCTTGAATAAACCAGCATTTACTGCCTCTGTCGCCGCCATCATTTGCGGAGTGAGGTCAATCTCAAACGCCGCAACCTGGAAGAAGTCAAACACCACACGGTTCTGACCAATCAAACCTGTCACTTGATCACACGTGGTTGAAATCTTTGCAAACCATGTAGGGTCATTAATTTCTGATCGAGCACTCCGCGAAAGTCCCTTGCCCGATGCGTTTAGCTGCATTGCTTGATCAACTAAGGCCAGGACTCTTTCAGACACGTCCAGCACGAGCAAGGGCTCAATTAACTTGCGCAAGCTTGACTTGGTGCTGATTATATCCTGAAGATCTGCAATGGAACCCGACAGTTGTTCCCAGTTCATTTGATCAATGTCAACTATTTGTGCCAACGACCAGTCTTCAACGCGCTCCACAAAGTGAGCCTCGACAACCGAGAAGATGCTCAGCAGGGCTGACTGAATTTTCGTCAGATTCTGACCAATGAGATCAAAACTTGACGAGTCAAGCTGCAGTGCGTTTCCATCGCCCAATCGAAGGACCTCTTGGTGTGCGGTGAGCGCATTGAACTTCAGCGGATTTTGTGCGATCAACGCATCGCGGTGGGAAACGAGACGCGCTTGCAACGAATCCTTAACGGCGTTTTCGCTCTCCCACTGACGACTGAGATCCTCTCCCACGAAGTCGAGCGAGGTTTGAAGCTGCTGACGAATTGACTCCGGCGTCGTTGACTCGTGGTGCATGGTGATGCAAAACGGATCAAGACCAATCTCTTCTAATTTCGTTGATACTGCGTTGAGAGCTACCTGCTTCTCTGCCACGAAGAGAATCCGCTTCCCTTCAGCCATACAGGCTGCAACCATGTTGGCGATTGTTTGTGACTTGCCTGTTCCTGGAGGGCCCTCAAGCACAAAAGACTTACCTTCAAGCGCCCACCGAACCGCCTGCATCTGCGATTCATCACAGCTAAACGGCGCAAGTGGTTCTCCTTCAAAAGGAGTTACATCCTGCTCAAGCGTTGCATTTGACCCTTCAATGAGGTGATGCACAACCGGGTTCTTTGCAAACAGTTGCCAATTGGCCTGGATGTCTTTCCACATTCTGAACGTGGCGAAGTCGAGAACGGCCAATTGTGCTTCTTCTTCTACACGTACCGAAGCAAACTTACTTTCGCCCAGAAAGCGTCGAATAACAGAAATTGTGTTTGCGACATCAATGCCTGAATCATCAAGATTTGGGCGCTCCAATTCTGGAATACGCAAACCGATCTCGGAACGCAGTTTTTCCAACATGCAATAGTTCGGCGATATTTCGCCGCCTTTGTCAAGCGTGATTGTAAATGATGTTGCGGCCGTACCTCCGAGGCGAACCGGCACAACGAACAACGGAGAACGCACTTGTTTGTAAGAATTGCCTTCGCCTGGAGAGTCCCACACAAGCGAACCAATAGTCATAAACAGTTGATTCGATGCAGACTCAGCTTCTGTTTCGTCAGCAAGTTTTTTGAGTGATCTGAACCGCTTCGTTGCTTCAGACTCATGAATCTTCTCAAATAATCCTTGAGCCATAGCAAGTGCTTGTGCAGGCGGCAGACCTTCACTAATGAACTGATCACGCATTGCCTCAATGAATCTGCCTACATCCTCAACTGGCCCTATTGCGAGAGTGCCATTAGCTCCAAACTGCTTGCAGATATTCTCCGCGGTTGGGTTGTTCAAAAGAGACGAATCAAGACGATGTAAACACACGGCACGAATGGCTTCACCACTCATCAAGCGGTCTTCCACCAATGGCAGGAGCCCTGTAACCATGGGTAGATTCACCCCGCGCTTTCCTCTACTGCTCTTTTCTGGAACAAATACAGGAAGCTGTGAGAGATTAATCAGGGGGTTGGTATTGGAAATATCCAGCAACGCGTCCATCCATTTACGCACTCTGCGAGGGACATCGTTTGCGACAAGTTTTTGGCGGTCTTCGTCCGATTGGTCAGTTTCAACCACAACCTCAAAGCCATCTGGTCGAATGACTTCTATTTCGCTACGGTCAATTTCGATTTCAAAATGTTGCTGCCCTGGAATAGGAACTCTGTTTGGCAATCGACGAACGCCTAATTCTGAAGATCGTTCGACATCTACAAACGATTCAAATTCATGAATACGACTTCCTGTCGCAAAATCCAAATGCCGATCTGCAACGTCTTTATAGGTGACTTTTGGATCTGCGATTTGCGTGCTCTCAAAAGAACCGATATAGCCAGCATTTACAAAAGCCTGAAAATCGTTGATATTGGTAATTGTTCCTGGTCGCAAACTCGGATTTTTTCCGTTTAGCGTTGTTAGCTCCGTGTTCCACCAACCAGGAAAAGCATGACCGTGAACGAGGAAGAGCAGTGGAGACAAACCTGCTGCCGCTAGACATGAGGCAACCAGAACAGTTGAATCCAAACATGTTGACGCCTGGTCCCGTATGACAACGTCTGGTGTGCGGATTTTCTGGCCGAACCCTTCAAACGAAACAGGAGGGTTTGAATATTTAAGGCCCATTGACTGCAACTCTTCAAAGATGGCTTTTGCCATGTGTTGAACTTTTTGAAGTCCTACCTCAGGGCCATAGCGATAAGACTGATATCCATCTGTGCTTCCATCTTTTAACTCGTTTGAAAGCCTCTTTCTCACACCATCCATTATCCGGGCCACAACAGGGTGATTTGGAAAGATGAAAGCAACTAAACATTCGGAGTCCATCCGATCAAACATCCACTGGTTGTAAGCCAGGAACTCAACTTTTTGACGGTGCTCAGCGACAACTTGATCTTGAATTCTCACTTGCACGACAACATCACCGAGGACGGATTCCTCAATGTTTGCTAGCTCAACAAAATTTGGTCGGATTGACAGTACGTCAACCACCAATGTGTCACGTTGCAGAATTGCTGGAAAAGCCTTAACCCATGGATGGATCAGTGAATGTGTTCCGACAGCTTCGGTGTGCACCGACACGACAACTTCGTCGTCGCCACTCCAACTCTTATTGAGGATTTCAATTCGCTTGACAAGTGGTCGGTGTGAGGCTGCTGTATAGAAAAATCTTTGAGTATCTACAGATATTTCGAACTTGCCAGCGTTCTGCACTGCGCGCAAAAGCGGCTCACCAATTACAACACGACCAGAATCGGCATTTGATCCGTCCGACATATTCCCCCCACAATTTCAACCCTGGGAAAGGATACCCCTAATGGCACCAAACTCGAAAAGGCCAAATAGCTATGAACTCAGAACCAGCCCTTTCGGCCAGAAATATACGTTCTGTCGAACTCCTGATCGGACTTGGTCAAATACAGAATTCCCTCAATTAAACCGATCAAGCCCATCACTAGCGGACCCGCAAATAAGAAAATACTTCCGACTATTGAAATAATCAACATCGTCGTTCCTTCTCGTCGGTAACCGAGAATAAATTTATGAATACCCAAAGCACCAAGCAAGATTCCACAAATTCCAGCAGAAACCTTCTTTGAATTCACTTCCGATTTAGACGAGTTTTCACCATATTCAGATGAGTTCATAATGCCCCCAGATAGTTTGTTGTAAGTCCTATAAATAGTACTTTAAATTCTTCTTCAACTACGACAATTTGAAAAGAGATCGAATTTTCAGCGCTTGGAACGAGCCAAGAATTGTTGTGCACCTCAAGGATGGTTTGGATCCGTCAAAAAACGACGAGCTTGCCCTCAAAAATTCCTCGCCGCTATTCTTCATTGCTTGATTGAGCCGCGCGGAATCTCCAGATTTGCGGAATCGTTGAATTGCACTCTCAAAGCCCTCCATTTGTATGCCTTCATTGGCAAGCAACCTTCCGAGCTGACCAAGCTCCTCAGACGCTCGTCCAGACATCTTTTGCTCACCTAAAAGATCGAAACCCTTCACCGCCATTCTCAATAAATCAAAGGCGTTCATTACTGAACCGTCAACCTCTGCTTCTCCAGATCCATCGCAGAGAACACCCACCATTATCCCACTCCACATGACTGCCTTACAGCTATCACGGTTCATGTCTGATTTTTTCCCACTGTCTCCGAAGCCCGCGATGGCTGCAAGATTTGCTGCAGCATTAAAAACTTTTGAGCGAGCTTCATCCAATTCATCATCATCGGAATTTTCAGATAATTCTTCAAAAACTGATTTGAGTTCCGAAATTTCAGCTTCCAAATTCAGCACTTTCTCAACTTCTACTTCTTCGTCTGCCTGTAAATCCAGCGCTTTCTCAACTTCTACATCTTCGCTTGTAGATAGGTCCTCTATTTGAGAAACAAGCTGCTCATTGGCCGGAGACTTCAGACCGAAATACAACAACGCCGGAAAGAAAAACACCCACCAGAACGGTTTGCCAACAGCACGCAATCGACGAATTGAAACCGAAATTGTCGGAATAAACAAGATAATTGACAAATCCGTAAGAAAGATCCACGTGAAAAACGCAAACAACATCCAATGCGCAAATTCCATTCTCGTTGATTCGCCAGAGAACTGGATATATCGTTTAAATCCCAACTTGATATTCTGATAAAAGTCTTGAAAGAAAGTCGCCATAAGATTTTGAGCTATTTCTGCATCAATAATCTTGCGAAACTAATTGGGCGTACTAGACCCAAATTTGCTCCGTACGATTGGCAGTCATTACCTGAACACTCGACATCATTCCCTGTGACCTCAGTGGCTATCCCCACAAGCTCACCGTCTTCATTCAGCATCGGTCCTCCAGAGTTTCCACGGTTAATCGTCACTTCAACCTTGTAGAAATAGCCGGAGTCTTTAGTCAATACTCCAGCAACTGTTCCCTTGGTCAATGTCAGAGTTGAACCGCCAACACCTGGGTACCCCATCACCTCAACGTTCGAACCAATGGCAAGTTCAGCAAAATTTGGCTTAAGCACCGGAAATTGACCGGAAGTAACTCCAACTACCTCAAGAATCGCAAGGTCATTTGCTTCGTCGATCTCAAGTGGTAGGGCTTCGAAAAACTCATCGGGCTCTTGCGATACAGAAGTGGTAATTCCAACGAAAAGCTGGTTGCAATCGGCTGGATCAGTAGCTCCTGCCGCAGCCACATGAGCATTTGTTAGTACTCGTGTTCCATCACCGACAAATACACCACTCCCCGACCAACAGACATCGACACCATCTGTCATCTCGATATAGACAACCGAACGATACGCAGACGACTGAATATCGCTTACTGGAACATCGGCGGGTTGCTCGGGTTGAACAATGGAGCTCTGTGTCGTTTCTACAGCTTTTGTACTCTCGTCGTCAAGCACAATTGCAAAACCCACTGATGCCACAAGCAAGATTATAGAAATCAGCAAATCAGGAAACTCAAATTTTCTCTCGTAATTATTCGTCTTTGAAATCAACACGAGAATTGAAATGGGAATTGATAGCACAGCAGCAACGAGTGACACATAATACGGCACTTGTAAGTTCGTGCTTGCGATGTTTTCCACCCCTCCAGGAAGAATCCATTGCACTAAACCACTTCCCGCCCAGAGGAAAATGAGCTGAAGTAATTTTAAAATTGCCAAGATGATGAGTCCGATAGCAGCGACTTTTTCAGCTACTGGCGCTTTTGAGATTAATGAAACCGCGGAAAGGGAAACCACGAACCACGTGATTAATCCGACAAGGAAATTCCCAAACAATGAATCTCCAGAAATTTCAAGACGACCGCTTACCGAGCCAACCTCTGCGGTGAGCCATGGAAGATGGTTGCCAAAGGCAAGAATGAGAGACAGCGCTATTACAACCAATTTCAGAGGATTCGAAACAGTTCTCGTGACATCATTTTTTGAACTCTGCCGTACAGTCAGTTGCATTCCTAAAAATATCGTGCATACGACTGCCATGATTGTCCCGGTACCTTGACCAATTAGTCCTTCAGACAAGTCGATTCCCACGAGAGCAATATTTGGAATCAGCCCTCGAACTAGCGACACCACAAGCATCACTAGCCCCGCCAACCAACCAAGGAGTGCTACACCAACGGAGATCAAAATGATTCCAACGGATTCGACTCTGCTCACCAATATGAAGCCAATTACAAGAAGCACCGTTGCGAGTCCGAAGAAAATTCTTCCCCCGTTGAGGTCGATCAAGCTGATTGACCTGCGCTCAAGACCTGGAAGCCGAATTTGCAGCCAAGGTATAAATGCGGTGCAAACAAGCGCAATAGAGGCCAAGAAAACCGGCATAAAGCGAGTCACCGCGGCTGAAGACTCTCGCCTTTCCATTTGCACAGTAGGCGCTGAATCAAATTCCTTTATCTCGGCATACTCTCCATACTCACTCACGAGTATTCACTGCTTCCGGAATTTGAATCGTAAATGGGAACATTCCCAATTGCGATTTCGGAATCGACATTCCACTTTCTGCCGTGTTTTCGAGCTTCAGTCGCAGAAAGCAACAGCACCAGCACGCCAGCTGGTCCGAGCAACAAACCATGAACTAGACCACTTTTTGTCTCTACGTCTACGAATCCAGCTACTACAGCTCCAATGACAGACCATGAGAAACACCAAAACACCACGATCACCATGACCAGAGCAAACCCAATGTCGGTAATTATGGCTAACTCCGTCTAGGCATTATCGGAGTGGTCAACTGATCGGACGGACCACTTTGATTGACAAAACCCTTAAGCATCGGTAGGTCTACCCTGTATCCCAGCTCGACCACCCACGTCATCAGAATCATGGGTTTACCTAACTCAATCGGAAAAGCTCCCAGCGTGTCGTCGTAGGGCGACGAAATTCGTTCTTCGACGTTGGCAACAAGTCGGTTGCTATCAACCTTGAACAAACCAGCTTTGAAGTCATTTGCAACCGCTAATTCGGGATTAACAATTGAGCTGTATAAAAAATCTTTCGGTGTGTACTGATCAAAAGCTTGATGTCCCGACGAAGCGCGTTCGGTTTCAGAGAAAACATCTGTAATGTCTCTTGTTGAAAACCATGCACTCAACGCATTCATTACGCTTTTTGTATATTGCATCCGCAACTCGTTGCTGCAGACCTGATAGGCGAAATCGGCGCGAGGGTTAAAAATCTGCCGGTTATCAGTTCCCGAGAGACCAGCAATTACTCGTTTTGCACCCGTGTCTCCTTCCGGCGTCACCGATGCATCCGTGACAGTAATTGAATATTCCTGCAACCATTTGGAACGAATAGATTGATACACATATTTCAAATATCCCACCTGCAGTATCTGAAGCCAAATTTCCCGTTGAATTTGCAATTTTTGATTATTATTTTGAATGACACGAGCAGTGGCAAACTGTGGCGGTCTTGGCACCTCAAGCAATCGATCAGCAGTGTCTTCCAAATCGGACAACCGGCCAAATGGTGAGTAAGCAAGTTCCCTGATGATCACATTCCAGTCGGCGAATTGACGTTGCACGAAAACTAGACGACTGTATTCTTTTATCGATTGCATTGTGCCGCGCATCAATAATTCAATTTCACCTTTTTCTGACTTTCTCTTGAAATCGTCTCTTCGAATTTTTAGGGCCAGGCGAAAAACCTTCACTAAGAGCGCGGTTGCGAAACTAAAGAGCCAGATGAGGCCAGCAATTAGCAGTAAAAATGGAATTGCAACGGTCGCAAAAGGTCCAAAGAACGAGGCCAGAAGCGCAAGTCCGGACATTCCCACTAATGCGCCAAGAGAGCCCAGGGCGAACTTCTTATAGCCCTTCCGGTCGACCTTAGCCTCACTAAGTGCCTCTAGCTTCTTGATGATTTCTTCTGTTTTGTTCTCCCTCTTCGCATATTCAAAACCCTCTTCAATTGATTGAGCAATTCTCACCAGAACGGATTTCGAATGCTCTTTGTTGATGAGCTCAAGTTGACTTTGCATTCGCCGAGATATCTCAGCTGGGGTTTCTACTTCGATGCTTTCTTCGACTACAACAGCTGCGCTTGCCTTGATTCGTGCGTCACGAACAAGTGAACCACGCAAATTTGACTCAATTGAGACCTCGGGCTCCTTTTCAATGACTGCCGGTTTAAATAGGTTAGAAATCTTTGCGTCATCTAGGTGCTTCTGATATGCGCGAACAGTTGGGTCGTCTAACAAATCGATACTTGCAAATGAAAGAGGAATTGCAGAATTACTCAAGCTTTCAGCATTTACTTTAAATTCTGTAACTTTTGGCGATGGACCAAGGGCAGAGGGAAGCGGCACGACTGATCGAATTCCGGCCCGATCAAGACATGTAATGGAATCTGGAAGTTCAGATCCATCAATCAGTGCCAAGCAACTTTGCACCAGAACTTCCCATTGTTCCCGATCTGGAATTGCACCTGACTGCAACTTTTCGATTCCTTCAATGTCTTCAATTAGTTGCATTCTGCGTGATAATTCAGTTGTGATTTCCTCAGGGGTGTCCAAGTACGAACCCTTGATCAGAACTCGCGAATCAGATCCAAACAAAACGTCCTGAAATGCATTCGTAAACTTTTGAGTTTTGCTCTCTATTTCATCACTAACCGTTTTAATCAATGCCTTCTTTAAATATCCACCAAAGTCACTCAGGAACGCACGAATGGCCTTGATGGGCCCGATTCGGTCTGGTTTGTCTTTTTTCTCCGAATCCAAAAACTCATATTTGAAACGCCCAGCCTCAATAACTTGGTCAGCAAACTCCTGAATCAGCCTTGGATCATCTTCAACTACCTTGATCGATGCAGTTGAAGCTAATGAGAATCCGGTTTCGGGCGTGAGAATCTTTCTTATTCCACTATCCAGCATGAAGCCTGCGGAAGCCGCCCTTCCCAATGCCCTAACCATTCTTGTTGGTCTATCGGCGCTCATCGCCGCATCTTGTTTATCCACAAGAGGTAAATGCTCTTGGCAGTTAAACCCGCCAGTGCAGACAAGACCAGTAAATGCCAGCGTGCTTGCTTCGTCAGAGCCCACAGGCTGCAACGCAAGGAATCGGTCAACCATATTGGTGTCTTCGTGTAGAAGGTTTGTTGTATACCCAAAAGGAAGTTGCGAATTAGAGAACGTTGTTCCTTCAGCGCAAATTGTGAGGGTGTAAAAGAATGTCTTGGTTGCAGCGCCGACAGGATACGACTGTTGAACACGCTTCTGAAGTTGTTCTTCTCTGTGCACCCGTTTCTCGTCTACTGAGCCCAGTACGCCAGAACGACACGAAACAATTACAACTTCTTTCCAGGGCCTTTCATTAAACGCTCCAGTTACTTCATACCAGCCTGCCTGGCCAGGCGTAGACGTTGGATATTCAAGCGATTCGGAATACTCATCTGACAAATCCAGCATTCGCACATGGCCAAGCAACCCAGCAGACATCCACTCATCGATGCACCTAGCAATTTCATCCTGCCGATCATCTGAAAGCCATAATGCGACTAAAACTAATCGATGGTTTGGGAACTGAGCCAAAACTAGGCCCTTCGTCTTCCATCGGTAGAGGATGAACCAATCGTGTAACTCGCAACTTTGTCACGCACAATTTCGAATTGAGCTTTGAGCTCATCAGCAATTTCGCGTACATAGACAGATTCCGGTTCTACGAGCCCTTGGGCGTTAACAATCTCTTCACCAGTAAACGACCCCTTCAGCAAGTCACCAAAGTAGGTGATGTTGTCGTCCAATATCGCAAGAACTTCAGACTTTCTTGTTTCGAAAGTATTTTCTCCCTTAATTGTTTCAGCGCGTCGCTGTTTATCAAGCGGTTCTTTAGTGGTTTTACCGTTGTCCAAGAAATCTTTCAACTCATTAGCCACCCGGAATTGTGATGGTGCTAACTGATCGCTCAACGGAACGCCATATGAGAACAACGCACCATAAGCCGCAAATGCTTTATCGCGTTTTGTCGGCAAATCAATAAACACAAGAGGGAACGAGAGAAGAATTGAGGTCTCCGTAGCTGACGGCCCCAAGGGCGCGTAAGCAGGTGTTGGGAACGCCAGGTCTTCAGAGTCTTTTTCAGTTCTAATTACAGACCCGTGACCTTCATCCAATGTGATCATTCCGAGCACTCGGGCCACCGCATACCCTCTGATCAATGCCCTGGTGACTGATTCAGGCAAAGGAATAACTTCGTCAAGAGTGCGCGTGCGCTTGAATTCCAACCATTTTCTAAAGTCCCCAATCTTTTCACGCGCCGCCTGACCGTGCGTTGCAATTGGCGCAGTAAATGACTTGAAGATTCCGGGGAACATCGGTTCGTGCAAGAAGCTTGTAACAACTACACCTTCGACGTTTCTATCGCCAAAGTACTCATTAATTGAAACATGTGCGGGTATTTCAAGTTGAGTTCGAATCAAATCTTCAGAAATCGCCCTAGCAGGATGCCCGTCTGGAAATGGCAACGGCTCCATTACTGGTTTTGGCTTTAGTTGGTATCCCGGATACACAATTTGCATATAAATCGTATCTATTTCGACAAGTGGCTTTGCACGATTCAACGCAAGGGTGAACTTTTCTTTAAAGCGGGAGAAGCGTTCGGTGCTGGATTCATCCTGCAGATAAGTCTTCAGTCCTTCAGATAGGTGCCGAGAGATCTCGCCTTCCTTCATCAACCATGCATCGACCCTGTCTTCCAAGTCGGCTTGGGCGAGTTCTACCTTCAACGTCATCGGCATTGTCGAGGAAAATTCAACTTTATTTCCTTCGCGCAACCAAAGCATTGGAGGCAGTGCGTCCTCACCTACTTCGCCATTGATCACTTTTTGACCAACGGAAATATTGCGGCGGACTGCATCCATGTAACTTTCGCCTGCAACCCTGCCCTCAACATTGCTCAGTAGATTTCGCAGAATTCCTGGCCACTCAATGTGGTCTTCGAGAAGGAATTCAACAGCACTTGGAGTAAACGCTTTTGGAACAACATCAGCGTAAGGCCACGAAGAAACAACAGGGTCTTCATCAAGCTGTTTAACTGTCATTTCTGAAACATGTGATTCCGCAAGAGTTAATGAGCTTCTCAGTGGATTGAAGAGATTCATTGCCAACTGCTCCAATGTGAGGGCAATCTTCAACGAAATTTCATACTTAAGATCTTGACTAAATGCTTGCGATGCTTTTGTAACTGCTTCGTCAATACCTGGTGATTGCTTCGTAATATTTGATGTACCGAGCGAGTTAAGTGCTTTGTTGCGACCTTCTCGCAGCTCGGTAGCAGTGGATTTAGCTTTAACTGCTGCGTTTTTGAAATCGGCAGCAATCGATTGAATATGGCTAATTACTTGAGGAACCATCTGACCCATCACTGGAAGTGTCGCTCTTGCCAAATAGTCATTCGTGACGACGATGACTTGCTCCGCCATTTGCTGACACCACTCGGCCTGTCGGGTTGAGTAATCAGAAATATGGTTTCTTGCCTCATCATCTAACAATCTCCGCTCCTGCTCATCGAGCAAACGGCGCCAGTCGGGACCTTTGTTATTCCCTTCTGGCAATGCAGCAATTAATTTAGATTTCAGTCCAATTGCAAAATCATTGAGTTTCTGGCGTGATAAGAGCGCATCCGATACTTGGGCATCTGGGCCGCTCTTTATAGCAAAATCCTTGTCAAAAGATTGATTCAAACCCAATTCTCGAATGTAGTCAGGCTTGAAGTGATTGACGAGATCTAACTTAATTTTCTCGTCAGCTCCCCTGCTCTTGCCCATGCCCAAGAGTGATTCGGCGAGCTTAAAAAAGCCAATGGAATGGTGCTCGTACAAATCCCTCATGAGGTATGCACGTGCATACGATTTAAAGCGCGTACGGCCGATAGATACGGATGCTGATCCAAAAGAACTTGCCGCGCCCTTTAATTCTGAATCGGCAAAACCCACTCCGCCGTTTTTTGCCCAGACTCGCCATGTTGCGAGTACATGATCTTGGACTTCCATGCGCACTCTTGGAGTAGTTGTCCAACCTGCAATGGCAAGACCCACAGCCCGATAAACAAGCTTTGAGTCTTCTAAGTCTTGGCCGCTCAAATTTTTGCGACCAATCATCATTATTCCGCCAGGACCACGACTTACGAGCTTGTTCACCGCATTTGGGAATATTCCCGTTTTGCCTCCATGCGTTGAATAGAACGCATTCATCATTTCTGACATGAACAACAAACTGTTTGCGGCCATAGCAGGAGTTTGTTCCTTGAAGATGTCAGGGCCGTAAACGACAATTATCGGATCCACTGCTAATCCGTCTGTGCGCTTCAGCACATCGACTACGTCAAGCATTACGCCTGCACCGGTACCACCCGCTGAAGAACCAATCACTACAACAATTGGAGGAAGGTTTGCGCCACCTACTGGGGCTGAATAACCCAATTGTTCTGAAACTGTTGCAAGCTCTGCACCACCAGCTTGCACCGCAGTGAGAGCTTGTGAAAATCGACTTTTTATTTGGCTTTGGTTTAGGGAAAATGTACCCAGCACGCGCCCAACAGCGCGAACTTGTCCGGCGCCTAACTCAACATTGCCAGGGAGATCCTTTGGGTCTGGCCTCCAGCCAATGAGTTCTCGATAAGGCGAACTTGGCGTTCCCAATGAGTGCCTTGCCTTTATCACATCTTCCAACTCGTGAAGATACTTAATTCCAGAAGTGAGTGACAAGAAATCTTGTGCAGGCAATGGGGATGCAAGATGCAAATCGGTCTGAGCCTTCACGGTGTCTAAACCAATGAATTGCCATGCTTGAGGAATTTTGTCAATTCCACGAGCTTTGAGTCGTGCCCTTACTTCGTCGCGAATAAAACGCGTCGACAGCATTCCTGAACCACCGCAACCAACGACAATTAATGGTGCTAACACGCTTTCCCCCTATGTTGACTTCACACTCAATACCAATTGATAACTATGCCCGCTTATTGGTACACGGCGCAAGTCCAAATATCAGTCGTACTCCGACGTACTTCCCTCTGATGGACCCCATGGACCCGATCCCACATCTTCCCCAGCAGTAGTTGCAACGCCTACTGGGACAGGAAGAGCCCCAGGAAGCTGGGAAAGCGCTGTCTTCACCTTGTCCCTGATAAGCGCCATAGAGATCTCCGCCTCCAAAACCATGGAATATGGAGAGTCAACACTGTCCTGGTCGGGGAACACACAATGCAACACACCAGACAAAGGCGTTTGACTCGCTAGAGCCGAAGAAGCGGAGGCCGCATCAAAAACCAAGACCCATGACTTCTCTACAGAAGTTCGGCAAATCCCCCAAATCTCCTTATCCCTCAGAGCAAAGCCACTATCTCCCACCGCGATTTCTGAAACTTCTCCTGGGTTGGCCTTCGCATGAACCTGCAGACGTTGCGGTTTGAACAGAGTCTTGACCGCATCTTTGGCAAACATGCGGAATTCAATGCCGCCGATTGAGTACGACGCCGATGATTTGCGTTCTGAACCCAAATGATGCCAATTGTTTCCAATATCCGAGATGCGACCACCTTCAAGTGAAACTGTGCCATCTGCAGAAAAATCAATTCGACCAGATGCGAATTTCGTATACGAAGGTCTTGAATTCAGTCTCGCCAGGAGAAGCCCCGCCAACATAATCAACACTGTTTGCAAGGCAAGGAAACCCATGGTCATGAAAGTTGACCACTTAACAAAAGTGGTCGTTTTGAATGGACGTGACATTGAGAAATCTATTTCAACAGGAACTGTTTGAGAGTTTCCGCCTTCACCACTGAGTTCGACCTCAAGCTTTACGACAACGTTGCCATTAGCTGTGAAACTTGGGTTCAATTCCACCTTAAAAGTTTTACTCTCGCCCTGCGCGATTTCTTGAGCTTCACCAGCACCGAGGATTTGGATCTGCGAATCCAAGTCGGAAGTTGGGTTCTCCATGATTTGAACTGAGTCAGCAATTCTGAAAGTACCTGATCCTTCCTTCGGGCCTTCAATTACGAACGTGACCGTGCTCTTCTCATCATCGTTGATATCGGTTGCGGTAGCCGAAACTACGTTCGGCATTCCGTCTCCAAGTCGAAGCTGCACATCAAACGTTGAAGTTGCAAATCCAATTTTATGTCCTGACAACATCGCTACCGGCTCCAACGACAGCTTGCCAAGTGATGGCAAATCACTGATGTCGCTTTCACTCAGCTGAATCTCAAAAATACCGTTCACAGGATCCACTAAAACTGTTTGAACTGGCTTGATGGTTGATCCAAACACAAGCTCTGCGTTAATTGTTGGATTCGAATCGAACCCCACTGAGCTCACACCATCTGCTTCTGTAGTGAGACCATTGGTTCCAAATTCTTCAAGTTTGATTTGGATTGGCTGTAGATCTTCTCGATTCAAAATGACTGAATCACCAGAAACCAACTCAGCTAGTACGTCAGAAAAGAAAACAGCCGAGACGAAGGCTTTAGCCGCATTTGGTCCAACGAATCTGATAGTCCACTCGCCATATGGCTGGGTTGCGGCTTCGAAGTTAATTGACACAATTGATGCAAAGTCATACAACGGTTCAGTAAGAACTACTTCGCTGCTTGTAGCGACTAGTCCGGTCTCGTCAATGATCTGTGTGGAAGTACCCGATGGCTCAATTACTTCAACCGAATTAATACCTTCAGAAGTACTCATGAGAAACTTGATTCGGTCAAGTGGCGGTCGAGTTTGGAAAACAACTTCACGACACTCGGGGTTTGATGGATCCGAACGACAAGGCAATGGTTGTTCAGGGTCTGTAGGAAATGGGCTCAAATTGTTGAACAAGCTTGCAATTAAGCCATCAGCAGATTGTACTTTTTCAAAGATTCCGTAACCCGGGCGGTCCCCACAATCTTTTGTACCATCCGTGATTCCCTGCATCAGTGAAAAATCAACGTCTTTATCTGCGCCAATTCCTGATAGCCCGAAACCAACAAGAAAGACCTTCTGAGACCGCAATTGATCCGCTACTCCATCGGCGGTGCTACACAAATCCTTTTCAGCTTGTTGAGTCTCACTATTTTCTTCTCCATTTATGTACAGCTTTCCATCGCTCAGCCATACCAATACCTTGCAAACGCCTGGATCGTCTATTGCTTTTTCGTTTAAAACATCTTGTGCGTTTATGAGGCCCTCTAGATAATTAGTTCCTCGTTGAGTGTTTCTCTTTTCAAAAGAGTTGATGATCTGGTTCAATTTCTCATCTTGATTCTCTGAAAGCTCAAACCAACTGCTCTCTTTCACGTAACTTTTTCCAAAACCGGCAAATGCAACTTCAATTTTGTAGTTTTCACCGGAAACAGTTTTCTGGTTTATGTTGAACGTGAGCGCAGCAACTGCTGCCTTCAACGCCGCTACACGAAGATTTGACGGATCAGATTCCCTGAGGCTGGATGATTCGTCAATCAAAAACATTGCCGCAAGATGCCCCGACTGACTGACGCAATTGCGAATCAAAGATTCTGTTTCTTCGCTACTTGTTAAAGTCCCGTGAGCGATTCCCGCAGGAAGTGCGACCCCAAGGAATACACAACAAGCAATAACTAATCGAAAAAATCTTGAAAAGTTTTTACTTTGCGGCTTCATATGCGACCAACACAATCTGAGTTATTGCGACAACAACACTTGCGAGATAAAGAACCGGACTGACTTTATTAAACCAAGGCTCTAACGAATAGCTCGGATTTGCCGCACGTGACCTATCAACAAATAATCCAACGACCACAAAAATTGAAGATGCCAAACTAAGCAAAAATGATGCTGCCGTTACGCCTTGCACGGCACTCAGAACTACTGAACCAACTAGACATGTGCCTGCGAACGTTGGCCATAGCCGAGGTGGTGTTGTTCCAACATTGCTCGATTTGACCTTCTTCCCTCTTTGGGATTTTGGCGATTCAGTTTCCGCAGGATATTCGTAAGTTGAAGATTCGTACTCGCTCACGCTCAAAGGCTAGCGCAGCTAATGGCTATAGTTGAAAGAAACTAGAGGACGGAGTGGTACCACAGTGATTACCTACAACTACGCAACTTATGGGAAGCGATTCATTGCGGCTCTTATTGACTTCTGCCTTACCTGGGTTGCGGCAGCAATTCTGTTCACCGTGTCTTTTTCGCTTTTGTTCTCGGATGCCATCCGACCCCTCGCCATCGTCTTGATGGTCCTTTCGGCGCTTTGGATCCCAGCAATGATCATCTACAACGCCATTATTCGACAGGGTAAATCAGGCCAAACTATAGGTAAGTCAAAAATGCGCATCCGCTTGATTAAAGAGGACTCAGGAGCGCCAATTGGCGTGGGTTATGCATTCCTTCGAGGCCTCACGGCTTACGCACTTAATTCAATTACCGGAGGGATATTCCTGATCGTTGACCTATTGTTTCCCGCATTCGATTCCAAGAAGCAGCGGGTAATTGACAAGATGCTGCAAACCGTTGTCATTTCAGAGGATCAAATCGTCAGCACCAGTGTTTCAGGTGAGCCTCTTCCACCGCCCGAATACGCATAACTTGATCGTTGTCGGCCAACGACCATAAGGATCAATATCGAGAAATAGTTCGATACAGATTATTGATTTCGACTTTCGTCAGTTCACTCCAAATCCAGAAGCTGCCGTAGCCAAGCACGGTCAGTGATACAAGTGCCATAACCACCAAGGCGATTCGCCAGAGAAGACCTCTCCTCCAACGTTTTCGCCACGGATTCGTTAGCGCGAAATAGATACGCACCGGCAGCGAAACGTCCTCCTCTACATCGTAGAGGTACCAGTCGCCTTCGTCGGAGCCGCCTTGCTTGCTGTTTTCGATCTGAGTGCGTTCGAATGGATCTATCACTGTTCGTTGTAAAAGATTCGAACCACACCTGAGACAACTTGAACCAGATGACTGTTGTTTTTCTCCACATCTGGTACAAAAGATAAGCAAGAGTTGTCCTACTTGTTCATAAAGTAAATGTTTAGCTGCAGATCGCTTCTCGACTGCCCATCGTCTTTATAAAAAAGTATGGGAAAGTCATTTTCCGAAACAGAAACCCCACAAGAATCTGCGTTTGAACTTTCAGCATCAGCTTTTGGCACTAAGCCAAGCGAAGCGAGTGAACTACGAATTTTATCCTCACTTCGCTCAGCGAGGACCTTCCCATCTTTGCCTCCGCCGAACAAGATCAGAAACCCAACTTGGTCCCGATTCTTTACTCGACTATCCAATTCCTTACTCAAAGCTTGAATTAACTCTTTTTCGCCTTTCAAGTATCCACCGCTTAAATTCACTTTTTGCAATGCTTCCGGGTTGATCCCTTTATATTCAAAACAATTGACTACCTTCAACTGTTTCTTGGTTCCAGTATTTTCGCTTCCATTTTCTGCGGAATAGGCAACTCTCTCCGGAATAGAGATTGCAAATTCTCCTGCAACCAAATCCTGGGAAGGGACTACGTTTACAACAAAACGATCGGAAACGGCATTGAGACCCTCAGGCTCGGTAATCTCTCTAACCCATCCATTTGCTTCTCCAGTGAATGACAGATCTGAAACATCAAAACCTCTAACCTTTTCTGAAAAAACAACTTCAATTTTGAAAGGCCTATCGTTCACACTCCAAATGTCCTGGTTCGGTTGAACATTTTCTACAGCAATTAGGCTCACTGTCGGACGATTGTTGTCATTATTTCCTGAATTACTTGGCTTCTCGCTACCGATAAGAAAAACCACAGCTACGCCCAAAAGGAGGTCTGCAAAAAGCCAACCGGAAAGACCCACAATGGCGCCCTTATCGCGACGATTGTGCCCTTCTCGGACATTTCTTTGGTTTCTAGAAACAAAGGCCACGACTATCGAGCTCGTTCACGCATTAACTCAACAACCTCGTGTGCAGCCGAACTTGCCGAAGCCAGTTTTTGTGCAACTTCATTTGTTTCTTGAATAATACTTCGCATAGCAACTTCTAGCTTTTCGGTGTTGTCAGTTAAACGAGCATCCAGCACAGAACCCAATAGATCCATTTTCTTCGTTATCACTTCCAAAGATTGACCAAGATCTCGCTGGAGATTTCTGACCATGTCACCCATTCCCGCGTGGGCATCAACTGCCACACCAAGTGACCCGACAATGAGATCAATTCGCTTTGCTGCAGGCTCTAACTCCCTAGTAGAGAGGTCTGCAAATTTAGCGAGAGTTATGTGCGCTGCGTCTGCCACGTCTTTGAGGCCAGACGAGGTATCACGAATTGATTCAGTAGCACGAGCCAAAGAATTAACAGCTTCTGATAAACCGCTCTTCAATTGACTTGGCGTTATTTGACGGAAGCCATGCAAAAACAGACCAACATCCACCATCACATTCCTCAACTCAAGATCATTGCTGAGATCTGTTTCTCGGGATATCTTCTCTGCCTTCTGATCTAAAACGTGTGCAATTAATGTGAGCACTACCAAGGTTCCAATAATTACTGCGTCAAATAGAGCAACTTTCTGCAACGTAAGGTTGGTATAGCTCGAATCAAGCCAAATTTGAAGAAACGATCTCTTTTCTACTGCAGACTGTGCTCCAGCTAGATAGTTGCTGTAGGCCGAGGCAGCAAAATCTATAGCCATCCAAGTAATCAAGACAGGCATGAACAGCAATGCGTTTCGAACTAACTCAAGATTTCGCGCCCAACGAGATGCTCTGGTTTCGGAGGCAACTGCGTATGGCGGTCTGATTAAATCTTCAAGAGCGAATGCCGCCCATCGATCCATCTGGTTGTCGGAACGTATGTCCTGCTCTAATCGTTCAAGAATCGCTTTGTTCGACGGCTTGGACTGAGTAATCCAACGGCTCAAAGAATCGGCTGCAGCAATTCTTTCGCGTTCGGTACTGATTGAGTAATCAGCCTCAAGAATCACACCATCATCGTCAATATCGGACACAAATCTCTCCTGCTAATTCCTAGTACTTATAGAACTTTGGATTCACCTACATATGTTATTTTCCGTGCACTCATCCGGATCTTGTTGGCATCCAGATGACAGCGTAAGGAAACCGCTAACTCTACCCCGTCCACGACAGACCCCTTTTCGGTACTTAGATTCACAGCAGCCATACCACTCTTATCGTCTCTTTTTTCAAGATGGTGTCCAATCAATTTCCCATTACTTGAGAGCAGGACACTTACCGCATTAACGAACTTTGCCTTGGGCCACTTCCACCCCAGATAGAGAACACCGTTTTCATCGATATTGCACAGGTAATCAAACGAAGCGAACTCCTCTGCGAGAGCTATCTGGAGACATTTCCTCGCTACGCGGCTATTCGTCCAATCAATTTCTCGGGCAATTAAGGAGTTTGCAACAAGCCGAGCGCCACCGCCAGTAACTGCACGTGCAAGCACTGATTCAAGTTCCTTGCCCCGTTTTCCAACTAAGGCCGGAATGCCTATAGGGGTCTCACACACTATGCAATAAAAGCTGTCTACTTTATTTAGAGTCAGGCACCATTCACATTTTGAGACCGGAACTTCTACCGCAGTCACACTGAACCAGCAATCATCTCGACGATCTGTTCCATTTCATACTCTCCACAGCCTGCGCCAGCAGCTGATGGGTACCAAGTTGTGTTTTCCCAGTTTTCAATCTCAGTCCAGGGATCAACTTCGGGAGCAAATACCAGCAGTCGTTTAGCAGTGCGACTCATTACACCAGGATCTGACGCCATGCCCCAACCCGACTCAATTTCATAAATTGAGGTTGGAAATTTCATGCTGTCTTGAAAATCCTTAATTTTATGATTACTTATGGGATGAGCAGAGGCATCGGTGAACAAAACGATAATCTGTCGGCTTTTGTAACTCGCCTTCCGCCAAGGTGAACGAATTGCTAGCCAAAGTGCTTCCAAGGCTGACTCCGGTTCATCTCCACCACCAGCAGCTTCAAGACCATTAATGAAGTTGCAAAAATCTTCGTTTTCTTCTGGCAAATTGAAGAATTTGGTCCATTTGATTGCTTCTTCCCCTTCGTCAATAAGATCACCGAAAGTAATAACTCTTGCTCGAAGTGTCTCTATCTCTTTTATCTTCTTATTCATTCCATCGTTGAGTCGCTTATGAAACCCAATTGCCATCTTCTTTACATTTGACAAGGCCTCGCCCATGCTTCCAGTCACATCAATAACGAAAACTATGTCAATTGGATATTTTGAACGTGTTGTTGTCATTTGTATTCCTAACTTGCGTTGATTTGCAGTGCGGATAGCAATGCTGAAATTTTTGGACGATCACTTGGGCGAACAGCAAGACACCTTTTCAAACGATCAGTTAATGCTGGAGTACCTAAGCCCAAGTCTTGATATTGAGCGACTCCACCACTAAGGGCCTGAATTGCAGGATCATCATTCTCGCCAAGACTCCACTTCGGCAATGATCCGTCCTTCGAAAAAACCTCATGTAGAACCAACGACAAAGAAAACAAATCAGCAGAACAAGATAACGGCAATTGCTCCGCATCTGGAAACATTTCTGGATGTTGTCGAATCAACACCTCCGGACTGAAAAGTTCAGGCGTTCCACGAAGTGAATGTGGTCCACTTTCCGCATCATACGCATCGTCGAAATCAATTAATCGCGCAATTGGACCAATCGGCAAATCAATCACGAGAATATTCTCACGCTTAATGTCAGAGTGAACTACACCTTTACAATGCAGTTCGTTCAACGCTAGGAGCAGGCTTCGAATAAAGAACTTTCTCGTTTCCGGACCCCACTTTGAAGCCTCTTCAAAACTCAAACTCTTATCCTGAACAATGGGATAGGCCTTTACGTAGCGACGATTTGATTGAAAAAAATCTAAAGGAATAACGAGCGAGCCTGAACCTACAGACTTGTAGGAAACCTTTTCAATTATCTGTTTTTGGCTCTGAAACCAAGACTCACATATTCCGATTGCTTCAGAAAACTTCCCAGGGTCTGTTTCCCTAACGGATTCGTTCGGTCTCACCGGCCAAGGCATAACTTTTAAAAACACTTTCGAATTATTGCTGGTGTCTGTAGCGATCCAGCACTCAGACTTTCCACCAATGACACGAGTATCACAAAAGTACTTTCCGAATGCTGCTTTTTTCTTGACTTCAACTTGCTTTAAATCATCAATCAGTAGTTCATGTGTCGCCACGTCGATTGTCGCATCGCGCGGGTGATCGCCCATCTGGCCACGTACGAAATCACTCATTTGTCATCTCCAATAAACCAGTTAAACGAGGGTTTTTCGATGTTCCAAATTGATTCAATCAAAGTTTCGGAATCTTCATCTAAAGGTTTATCCAGGAGTGGTCGGTACAAAACTTTTAGCCTCTCGTACCTTGCACGAAAAGCAATTCTGACCTTTTCTATATCTGTGCCAAAACCTAAGAAAGCAATTACAAAACTAATATCGTCAGCTGCAAATGCAGACGCTTCCTTTACAAGAATGCTTGTAAATTCAGGCATGGTTTGGGCTTTACTGAGACAATCCAGCACTAAAAACTCAAGATAGCCAGGTGTATATAGATAACCGAAGAGGCCGTCAGTTGCAGCAATGACTATGCACGGAACTTCGACGCTTACCTTTCTTTGATTCAATTTGAATGGCACAGACTCATTCACCACATTTTCAATTGGCGGATCTGTTCGAAGTTGTTCAAGTGCGTCAGTCGAGCGAACATCGTCTTTGGACACAACTGATAGACCTCTACTAGGAGACATCACATAAATCCGTGAGTCTCCAGCCCAAATAGCTTCAATTGTCTGTGACCTGACGAACGTCGTTTGCGTGGGAATGTCACATCGAACAGCCGCGATCGTTGACGGCAGCCTCTTTGTCATTGATCCCCTAATTTTCGAACCCTCGACAATTGCATTTTCCGAACTGAACTCACTTAACTTGAGTTTGAGTTGGACTTCCAAGTCATGAGCTTTCAAACCGACATTTGTTATTGCGATCTCTTTAATTACATTCCTTACAATTCGAGAAGCAACATATGCCTGAGAGCATTCAACCGGCGGTTTGACTGTCTTCACCTGCATCATTGAGGACCCTGCACCACCCATTCCATCAAAAACAGCAAAGGTTAATGCCGTGTCACCAAGTGGTGTTTGGCGCACAGTGACAAGAGGCGGCGCATCTTCGGACACATTCAAACTTCTCGCGGACAAACCACCTGAAAGCATCAATCCGATACCCCGGAGACCAAATTTGCCTGTCCAGATAGCACTTCCATCCGGATTTTCTACAGGTTTCTCTGACACAAGATCGGCGAACGATAATTGACGACTTAACAAACGTGACGGGATCATCTCAGACTTCAAATCATCTGACCAAATCAAACACGTATTCGCATCGCTTTGCGTTTTGGTGCGAGCAACAGGTGATCGTCCTGAATTCTTTACAAAATCAGGTATATCAAGATCATCATTGTTAGGCATCACGCCTCGCTCGGATAGGACATCAGTGGAACAAACTACCCCATAACGCAAGAATGACTCAAAAACAGGTTATTTCATGCCAAGCATTTTCCCAATCTTGCGCTGCCTGCCAGAACGCGTCAGTGGAATTCCTGTTTTCCTTGAAATTTTCCGCTTTAACCACGTTAAACCAATAGCTCGTTTCCACGAGAACGTCAAGCCTGGACCTAGCTTCATCGTAAATGCGCCTTCCTCTTTGTTCGTTACTCCGACTCTACATGAACCACAAAGTCTTGAAATGACCTTCAGTCTCAACATCTAATGAAACAGCGTTGATGCACTTCTTGTTTTGCTACCATTTCCCTATGGGGCACTAATGGGGAGCAAATCTACGAATTCAAATGCCCTTTAGCCAGATTTCGTCGTGTCATTAGTAGTCGGTCAATACTGTTCAAATCTGACCCATCAAAAGAAAACAGCGAGTGCATCTAGAGGGACCTTGAATACAAAGTGCCATTCCATAGTTCGGGAAAGTATTGACAACACCGTAAGACTTGACCCCAGCACGTCGCTGATTGAGATTGTCAAGAATGCTCGATCTGCGAAAGGAGACCCCCGATACCGATTCTGGTTTGGATCCCCTTGCTACTGGTTCTTACCGCTTGATTTCTTCCTTCATGTTGTGACACCGCAGATTATCGCTAAGCCTTTACCTCGTTGTGCGCGACTACTCAGGCTCACATCTACGCGTTGGGATAGAAGCTGGATTGATTCAGAAGATCCAATTTCACTAGGACGAATTTCGTATGTTGTGGTGCGCCCACTCATTGCATTACAAAATCATCACAAAATAATCCAGATTAAGAAAGTTTAGACCGCTTAGATTTCTTCCACTTTCTGATGATGCTGAAAATTTCAATCAGTGCTCGAATTGAAAATAGGAGAAATTTGTAATTCAAAAATGGAAGCCCTTTTCGCTTCCGCCATGCTGCACCCACTGTGTAATTTCCCCTTCTTTTGCGATCTTCTACATCAAATTCATCAATTCTCTTGAAGTAACGACTTCCGAGAATTGAAAGATAGACATTTGGAATCAATGAAGATTGATGAACAAGTGGGAGTATCTGCGACAGACTCTCTGCCCTGAACCCTCTAATTGGTGAATTCAAGTCCTTTGAATTCACTCCAAAAGCCAGATACCCAATCAGTCGAAGCAAGCGGGATGCGAATCTTCTGTGCTTTGGCCCAGTTCGATTATTTCGTATCCCGATTGCCATTTCGCTTCCAAACAAAAGTGAAACCATAACTTTTGCAACATCATCAACCATGAATTGTCCGTCACCATCAAGTTGAACAACGCATTCAGCATTTGACTCCAATGCTCTTTGATACGCCCGGTGAACTGTTGGTCCATGACCAAGTCGGTATTGATTGGTTTCTGCATTGATTCGGAAAACAGAATCTTGGAATTGATCCGTGATTTCCAGCGAACTATCGCTGCTGCAATCGTCCTGAATAAACAGGCCGATCTGAATATTCAGCAGTCCTGGAATTCTTGATAGATCGGCAAGCGTTTCCCCTAAGCCGTCAGCTTCGTTATAGACAGGCATGGCGATCGCCACATGATGCATTGTTTGATTTTACCCGAAACATCCCATTGAAAGTACACACTTGGAAAGCGAGCATTAACTCGCAGGCTGCGTCCGAAGTGATTTTGATCGAGGCACTGCTTAATGGCATCTGACCCAGATGCTGTCTCGATTGAACACAAGATCAACTAACTGATTGCTTCTTGCGTTTTGTTAGAGCAAGAAACACCGCGGCGGTAGCGATAACTCCGATTGTGACGAGAACGTTTGTGCTCTTTATCTGAAACTGTTCTTCAGCAAGATTGAACCAGAACGCAAACCCTTGAACGAGTGATTTCGACTTCTTATTGATGATGGTGCCGAGAATGCCGATGACGAAAATTGCGACAATAAAGAGAATCAGAGTGTCCACCCACCCAGGAACTGATTCGTTCTTCTTAATGATTTTCATTGACTTGAGCAATTTGCCAATCTTCATGAATTTGGCAAATTTGAGGATTTTCAGAAAACGAGGAATGATTAATAGAGGTGTAATTCCGAACACCATTTCCTTTTCGCCCATCAGCGTGAGAAACGGTGAAGCACCAACAATGATGAATACTTCAAGTTTGTGCGTTCGAACCCACTGCCAATTGTTGGGAGCAATTCGTAACAAGATAGTTGCCTCGACCACGAAAAATAGCCAGATAGCAATGCTCAGTGCATTGCCCCACAAGTTCAAAGCATGACTGTTGGATGACTGCATGAAGATTGCAGGAATACAAAGAAACGCTGCAACCAACGAACCTGCTTGAAGTTTTACCTCTAGATCTTCCACGGCTTACCAGCCTAGGAAGTATTAGGGCTCTAGCTTTCTAGTAGTTCGAAGATCGCGACAGTGCCTGAAACCTCATAGCTCACAATTACCAGAGGCTTCTTTGATGGGCTGTTCTTGGCTTCTACGAACAAGATGCCTTCTGGCGAAATGTCTCCTGCACTGCTTGAGCCCAACGAAGAACCTGCCCAATCGACTGTCGAGATGTACTGCACAAATTTCGGTGCACGGGGGTTGCCTACGTTGAACAGCATTAGTCCACCATCACGCTCAAGCCCTACAACGACCCAATGCTTGCCAAAAGCCTGACCATAGGCAAGACCTTCTGGCTCTGGACCCTTGTTGTCGCTTCGAGTGTCAACCGCATTTGCTGAGCCCTTAGTTGTATTCCAGTCAGCGTTGAAAAATGTGTTGTTGAGTTCGAGCACTTTCTTTTCAATGAAATTGCCTGAGTCGTAAACAAGTTCTGCTGCAGCCACACCACCGGCTTTAGGGGCTTTCCATACCGAGAATGAACGAGCACCCAGTGAGTACGCATCATTTACGGTTGTTTTGCCCGTAATAACAGTGCCACTTGGGTTTGCAGGCGTAAACGGTGTCACGCTGATACGACTTAATAGAGCATCTGTTTTCAGCGCTGCATTCGTTCCATTTGAGCCGTAGCGAACATCTTCTGCCTCGATGACCGAAGCATCGGTTCCACCCATGAGACATGCATACTCACGAGCATCACCTTCGTTGGCTGTGAAGAGGTAATTGCTTCCACCAAGCTTTGCTACCGCAACAGCATCTGGTTGATACATTCCGAATGCCTGTACTGGACGTACTCGTGACTCTTTGTCTCTGTCACTTGGATCAATTCCTGTTGCGTCAGTGTTGTAGTTTTTGAAACCCAAACCAGAAATGCCAAGCACCTTTGCAGATGCAAGATCCACAGTGGCAATTGCGTTATTTTCCTGCAACGTTACCCAAGCAAATTTGCTGTCATCAGAAATTGCGATGTACTCAGGTTCAATATCTTGCGCGACCGTTGCGCCTGGGCCGTAAATGCGACCACCAACACTGATGATTCCATTTGCGCGATCGTTAAAGGCAGAAAAGTCGAGTGTTTTTGCCTGAAGCTTGTTTGCGCGTACATCTATGACAGACACTGAACCCTTAGGGTCGCTTGTCTCAGGCAATACGCCACCAACCTTGCAATAATCTTTTGGCTCGCCCTCATTTGCTGTGAGCACATAACGCCCATCTGGACTGAAGTGAATTGAGTCGGGCAGAGATCCGACCAGCACCCCATTCGGAGCAGATGAGTTCAATTTTCCATTTACGTCCATCAAAAACACGCGACCCGCATCGGTCTTGGAGCCCACCGAAGAAGCAACTGCAACCATTCCATTCATTGCAGCAATGCTTTGGATTCCAATTACACCCTTACCTGCGAGATTTACTACCTTCACCAACGTTGGATTCTTTACTTTGCTGATGTCGATGATGTTGACCGTGTTTTGGGCACCATTCACGCTAAAAATTCGCTTGCTCTTGGCGTCCATTGCCGAAATTTCAGCCCCACCAAGACCTGAACCACTGGTAAACCGGGAGACAAATCGCATTGAAACTCCAGCAACGTTTGCCGGCTTTTCAGCCGCACCAACTACCGATGGAGATGCAATAGCACTTGCAAAAAGAGGAAGTGCGATGAATAGGCCGAGGAACGTTACTTTTCGTTTGAGCATTCGCAAAAACTAGGTGAAGCAAGTAAACACATCGTTTTTACCTTGTGAACAGTCCAGTAATTGAAGATGAACAGTTCATGGCTTCTGGGCATGAACGTGCAAAACCTCCAGCGATGAGGCTTCGGACTCAGACACTAGGTCGCTGGAGCGCAAACCACTGGAGTTGATGCGAGATGAAGAAGACGAGAGCAATTGAAGGCGCAAAGGCCTTCCACTACCCTTTCGTGGTACTTCTGAATACGACCATAAGAATTGAGTTGAAATGAAAATCCGCGGCCTTGCATTGTTCATGGTGTTCTCTCTTGCAATGGGAGTCAACTCGGCTTCTGCGAACAAGCCACCTTCTCCCGGTTCCAGCTGCCCACGTGTCGGAGCCACAGTGACAAGCGGAAAACTTAAATTCACTTGTGTGAAGAACGGCAAAAAGGGTCGTTGGAGTAAAGGTGTTGCTGTAAAGGCTGGTGCTGGATCAACCGCTACTCCAGCAGACTCATTGAATTTCAAGGGCGCAATGGTCTACGACCTGAAAAACAGCTATCTCACTCGTAAAGCTACATCTGGAACATATTTTGAATCGGACTCGCGAAGTGTTAGCGCCTTCTCCCCTATTCGCGCAAAGGCTTTTGCGGAATTAAACCGCAATCCAGGAAATACATCACATCCCAACGTTGAATTCATCTACGACGTAAGACCGTCTTTCCCAAAGTCAGTGCTCGAGCACAGCAAACGAGAACTTGCTGAAGCTGCGGCGATGTGGAATGACGTATTCAGTTCAAAGATCCGTGTCAACGTGTATTTGGTAACCGAGCAAGATCGCGAATATGTGAAGTCAAATAATTGGCTTCAAAACAATCTTCCTGGAATATTCAGTCGATTTGATGGGAGAAACGAACGACCATTCGTATCTGGTGGCGGTGGATTCTGGGAATCAAATGGCATTTTGCAGGGCAACATCGTTCTTGCAACTGCCTCATACCTAGATTTGTCATACGTCAGCTATGAGTGGCCACAAGTTGCCAAGCATGAGTTCTTTCACGTTGTGCAGGACTATTCGCAATACAAGACAAACAGAGCCCGACCAAATTCACGGGGTGAATCACTCGCACTTCAACCACAACACTTCCGTGAAGGGGCTGCAAACACGGTTGGCTACCTAACGGGATTCCGAAATATCGGTTGGAGCTCAGACGCAATGGATTGGATGGTTTGGCAGCGCGCACTCAATTCACGCAGCTGGATCGACATCAAGAGTGTTGACGATGTTCTACGAATGATGGTTGGTACAGAAGATTTTGAACCGTATGAATCATTTGAGATGTCGTACGCGATCGGATCGCTGATGTATGAGTGGGTCATTGGAACCTACGGACGCGCAGGATTCGTGCAACTTCTTAACCAACTATCTACTGCAGCAACATTTGAAGAAGCGCTACAGAGATCAATCGGCCTCTCGAAGAGCGATTTCTATGCGAAATCGGCTCCTTACGTGTTCTCAGTTTTTGAATCAACCCGTTGACCGTAAAGGTCGCTACTGTTTGGACATGAACAACAATCGGCGCACGTTTATTTCGGGTTCACTTGCGGGATTCGCGTGGCTGATTACCGGTGGAAATGCTGATGCGGGCTCCCCTGCAATTTCGGCTGGTGCACCGTGCAAAGTGAAGGGTCGTCAACGAACCGTAAATGGCGTCACCTTTGTGTGCAGGCAGCAAAAAGGAAAACTGGTGTGGCGTCGCACGCCAGCCGTGGTGGAAGAACTGGTGTTTACTGCGCGAGTACTTGATGGCGCTGCATTAGAGCTTGGCAAAACTCGCGTTGTAGATGTTGCTGTGCCAGGTGGTGGCGTAACTGGCGTGGTGCTAACACGCACCGAACAAGGTGTGACTGCATTGCGAGTGAACTGCACTCACCAGGGTTTTCCTGTGATGCGAGTTGGCAAAGTTCTTGAATGTGAATTGCATGGCTCGCGATTTGAGCCCGCCACCGGCGAAGTGGTGTTAGGGCCAGCAGTGCGACCACTACAGCGCTATGAAGTGGTGGAACAAGATGGCGGTATTTTTGTAACTGTGCGCAACAGCTAGCGCGAAAAACGAATTAAAAACTCGAGTAAGCCACGGTCTTCGACCACGATGGCTGAAATGCTTGGGTCGGGAATTTGCCACTCGGCAAACACAATTTCGATAGTGCCGTTTACTTCAATGACGTTGTCGACTAAGCGTGCAACAAG
>Ga0164293_10000134_pt1 | contig 50188 bp, 45 predicted proteins | sample GEODES118metaG_FD_111487 | JGI IMG/M metagenome (GOLD analysis project Ga0164293, IMG submission 111487) | Eutrophic lake water microbial communities from Lake Mendota, Wisconsin, USA - GEODES118 metaG | ecosystem: Environmental > Aquatic > Freshwater > Lake | place: USA: Lake Mendota...
CCCGGCGCGATGCGGCTTCTGATCAAGCACCCCATCGCCGCGAGGGCGCGGCTCCTACACCCCACCCTGACCGCTTGCTCCCACACCCACCCCGGTGCCTTGCGAAATGCCGGGATGGCCTCTTTGTGGGAGCGCCGCCTCGGCGCGATGCGGGCGCGGATACATCACCGGGCCGGAAACTGGGGCCGGCAAGGTATTGCCGCCGCTTGCCGCCGGCAAGGGTTGGCCTTGCCGCTTTGAGCCTGCCTGGCCGGCTTTGATGGCGGAAAACCGATGGCACGGGTTTTGCGGTCAGGTCTCGGAGGCCGAACATGCGTTCGGTCGGGTTGTCGAGAAACCGGCAGATGTTGCTGATCACTGAGAGGACTTTGAGGCCATGAACTTCATCGATAAAGCCGTCGACGTGCATGCCCGAGCGCTGGATGTGCGCAGCCGCCGCATGGAGGTGCTCGCGCGCAACATCGCCAATGCCGATACCCCGCATTTCAAGGCCCGGGACATTGATTTCCGCACGGTCCTGAGCAACGCCAAACATGAGCCTCTGCTGGCCACCCAGAAGGGGCATGTCGATAACGCTGCCCCGCCAGCGGAGGAGGGCGGCATGCGCTACCGCATTCCCTTCAACGTGGCCTTCGACGGCAACACGGTTGAACTCAATATAGAGCAGGCCCAGTACGGTAAGGCGGCCGCTGACTACCAGGCCACGCTGCAGTTTCTGGAGCAGCGTGTCAGTTCCATACGCAAAGCCCTCAAGGGGGAGTAATCCACCATGCCTATCGACAATATTTTCGGTATCGCCGGCTCGGCCCTCAACGCCCAGATGGCCCGCATGAATGCGACGGCCTCCAACCTGGCCAACGCCAGCACGGTGGCCGGCAGCGAGAAAGAGGCTTATCGGGGCAAGCGCACCGTCTTCAAGGCGGTGATGGAAGAGCAAAACCAGAATCAACTGCCGAAGGATCAGACCTACCAAGGTGGGGTCAGGATCGATGCGCTGGTGGACGACCCTTCGCCGGTGCGGCGCATGTCCGATCCGGGCAATCCGCTGGCCGACAAGGATGGCTTCGTCTATCTGTCCAACGTCAATGAGATGACCGAGATGGTCGAGATGATGGCTGCCTCGCGCTCCTATGCGAACAACGTGGAGGTGATCAACACCACCCGCCAGCTTTTGATGCGCACCATCGACATCACCCGCAGCTAAAGGAGCTGATTTTTCATGGCCACCACCGCCCTTTACACCAACGCTGCGTCGATCAACCCGAAGTCGGCTGCCGCGAGCAAGATGCCTGCGGGCATCAAGAGCTACGAGCAGGAGTTGGCCAAGCCCAAGGCCAATAACACGACGGCCAATCAGCAGGACTTTCTCAAGCTGTTCACCACGCAGCTGCAAAACCAGAACCCGCTGGATCCGACCAAGAACGAGGCCTTTGTGGCTCAGCTGGCGCAGTTCTCACAGCTGGAGGCCACCACCAATATGGCCACCCAGCTGACCGCGCTGACGGCCTCGCTGCAGGGCGACCGCATGATGTCGGGCGCTGCCCTGATCGGCAAGAGCGTGGTGGTTCCGGGCAATGCGTTTGAGCTCAAGGCGGGCCAGCCGGTGCAGGCCAGCATCGATCTGCCCAATGGCGCTCAAGGCCTGCAGATCGACGTGCTCAATGGCTCCGGCCAGGCGGTGTACCAACAAATTTTGGGTCCCCAGCAAGCCGGCAGTCTGCAATTTAGCTGGGAAGGCCAGGACATCAACGGCCAGAGCCAGCCCGACGGCGCCTACCGCTTCCGTGTCACCGCGGTGGCTCAGGGCAAGAACCTTTCGCCCACGGTCAGCACGCTGTCGGCCATCCGCAGCGTCAGCCAAGACGCCTCCGGCGAAATGCTGGTTCAGGTTCAGGGCGGCCAGACCCTCAAGCTGGCCGACGTCAAACGCATCGGCGGCTGATCGGCCCAACTTTCAATTTATCTATCCGGTCTTCAGGAGTAGCACATGTCCTTTTACACCTCGCTCACGGGTCTGAATTCGGCCACCGCCCAGCTGGCGGTGACCAGCAACAACATCGCCAACGTGGGCACCACCGGTTTCAAGCGCTCGCGTGCTGACTTCGGCGATATTTTTGCCACCTCGCCGCTGCAAAAAGCCTCGTCTACCGTCGGTCAGGGTGTGGCGCTCAAGCAGGTCAGCCAGGAATTTAGCCAGGGTAATGTGTCCTTCTCGTCAAACGCACTGGACCTGGCGATCACCGGTGACGGCTTCTTTCCGCTCAAGTCGGCCGATGGTCTGCAGGACATCTACACCCGCAACGGCTCCTTCATGCTCAACGAGCAGTTCAATGTGGTCAATTCCGCCGGTCAGCGCTTGATGGCAGCGACGGTGGACTCCACCGGCAGCGCCAATGTGAACGAACGGGTGGTGCTGACCATTCCCCAGAAGACCTCCGGCGAAGCCAAGCAGACCTCGGTGGTTCAGCTGGGCCTGAACTTTCCGGCCGACGCGCAGGTGGTGACCGATCCTTTCAACCGTGCCAATCCGGCCACCTACAACAAGAGCACGGCCATGACCGTCTATGACAACGGTGGTAACGGTTACCTGGCCACGGTGTACTACGTCAAGACTGCCAATGCCAACCAGAACAGCCCTTTCAACAAGTGGCAGACCTTTGTGTTCGTGGGCGACGACCAGGTCAATGCCTCGCTGGTGCAAGCGACTGATGTGGGCGGCGAGAAGCTGTTCGTCAACCAGTACGGCCAGATCAAGCCCTTCAACGAGGTCAAGGATGAGATCACCACCGCCAAGACGCAGCTGATTTCTCTGGACGAACTTACCGATGTGCGCTCCTCCCAGCCGGCCACCGTCTCCAGCACCGAGCCGATTGATACCCAACAGTTTGATCTGACCAACGGCATCAACTTCAAGGAATGGGCCGACGCATCGGCCGACAACGCAGCGATGCTGTCCAAGGTGTTTACTGTCGACGTCGATGGCTCTGACAACCCGGTGACGGTGGACCTGGGTTATCTGGCCGACATCGACATGAAGATGACCGGCAACCAGATCGCCAAGGAGGTCACCAACTACCTCAATCGCTCTTTTGGTGACGAGTCTTACTTCAACCTTAGCGCGCCAGCCAACCGTGAGTTGACGGTGCGCACCAGCCGTGTCGTGGACACTGGCGGCACCCCCAAGGCCATCGGCATCACGCTGACCGCCGCAGATTTTGGCCTGACCGAAGCGACCATAGACTGGACCCAATTGACCACCCGGCAGGTGCGGGTCGCCATGCAAAACGCGATGGACCGCAACCTGGACCTCAAAGGCGGTGTGGCCACTGGCACCAACACCCTGGTGGTCACCCGCGACCACAACGCACGCACCTTCAAGTTCACCGACGGCACCGCGACCGTGAGCATCGCCCAGGGCAGCACCGGCCGCAATGAGGTGTTCGGCCTGGGCACCACCCCGGTCGAGATGGCTGATGACGGCTCCAACACCCTGCAGGTCATCGCCAATGGCGCCATGATCCGTCCGCCCAACGAGCAGCGCTTCGGCATCCGCATGACTTATGACGCCAGCAACAAGACTTTCGCTGTGAAGTCTGGCACAACTGGCGACGATGCCAGCATCAAGATGACGCTGAACAGTACCACCGGTGTCAACTCCGCCTCCTTGGGCGAAAAACTGTTTGGTTTCAAGGATTCTGAGGTCAGTACCTCGGCCACCGCCTTGCGCGGTATCGAGTCGACCCCCGCGGTGGCCTATGGCGGCACGCCCACCATCAATGTGACCAACAACTTTGCGGTCGACAACACCAACAACAAGTTCGTGGTCACTGTCGACGGTGTCAAGGGAACGGTGGTCATTCCTACCGGCAACGACTACTCGGTGGAGTCTTTTGCAGCCGCGCTGCAAAAAGGCATCAACTCCATGGCCAACAACGCCGACAACATCAACCTGATTCCCGAGACGGTCAATGGCGTTGAGGTGGGCTACGACTACGCGCGCAATCGCTTCGTCTTCGCCTCGGGCACCACCTCCTCGGAGTCCTTCATCAAGATTTCCGGCCAGCCTACCTGGGGTCTGGAGCAGGTCGAGGCCGGCCGCGGCCGGACCTCGACCTGGATCAAGCCTTCGCAGCACGCCGATCTGGTGGGTACCCAGATGGTGCCCAAGTACATCGACAGCGACGGCAAGGAGACCACCAATGGCGACGGCTTTACCGGTCTGCCAGCCTGGTCGCCGATTTTCCTGGACAAGGGCGAGCTGACCTTTGATACCGGCGGCAAACTGGTGTCCCCGCTGGGCGGTACGCAGTTGGAGACGGTGTATCTGGCAGGCGGTAAGGGCGCTTTGACGATCAACATCGACTACTCGGCCTCGACGCAGTTCTCCTCCCCGTTTGCCGTGCTGTCGCAGTCTCAAGACGGCGCCCCTGAGGGCGACCTGGTGGGCGTGACGATCGCCAACGACGGTCTGGTCAGCGCCTCGTATTCCAACGGCACACAAAAGTCGCTGGCCAAGATCTTGTTGGTCAACTTCTCCAGCCCCGCCGGTCTGAGGCAGGCCGGTGACTCCAGCTTCCTGGCCTCGGCCGCATCGGGCAAGCCGATTCTGGGCACCGCCGGTACCGCAGGCTTCGGCACGGTACGCGCTGGTGCTACCGAGCGCTCGAACGTGGACCTGACACAGGAGTTGGTGGATCTGATCACCGCCCAGCGTAACTTCCAGGCCAATGCCAAGGCGATTGAGACCTCGACGACGATGACTCAGGCCATCATCAATATCCGCGGCTGACCTTACCTCAATCGGTATATCGGCACCACCCACAGGAACTTGAGACATGGACCGTCTAGCCTTCAACGCGGTCGCTGCGATCAACGAGCAGCGGCTCTCGCGCCAAGTGACCGCCAACGAGTTGGCCAACGTCTCCACGCCCGGCTTCAAGCGCAGCTACGACGTGGCCATGCGCGCCATCAAGGTCGAAGGCCCCGGTCTGGAGACGCGTCTGCAGCCGCAGGCCATCAGCTCGGACATCGTCAAGATGCGTCCGGGCACGGTGATGGTCACCGGGCGCGATCTGGACGTGTCCTTGAACGACCAAACCGTGATGGGGGTCAGCACCCGCGATGGCAAGCTGGCCTTCACCCGGCGCGGTGATTTGCAAGTCACCAGCACGGGGGTGTTGCAAAACGGGTCGGGCTATGTGGTGCGCGGCGAGGACGGGCAACCGGTCACCGTGCCCTCGGGCAGCAAGGTCTATGTGAACCCGGACGGCAGCATTTTTGCGGTCAGTGAGGCGCAGATGGCCGATCCGGGCGTGCAGGTGGGCCGCATCATGATGCGCGACGCCAGCCAGGCCCAGCTCGAGCGCCGCGAAGACGGCCTGTTTCAGGTGATCGGCAGCGAGGGTGCTGACATTACCAATGGCACGCAGCGTCCTTGGCTGACCGCCAAGGCGCTCGAAGGCAGCAATGTCAATGCCATGGAATTGATGATCAAGCTGATGGACCAGTCCCGCAGCTTCGAGCAGCAGGTGCGCATCATCAAGGAAAGCAAGACCGGCGACGAGCAAGGGGCATCGATGCTCAAGCTCGGCAGCTGATGGCGATGAATTTTGAATACTTAGGAAGGAGCTGAACATGGATGCATCGATGTGGGTGGCCAAGACGGGCCTGGATGCCCAGCAGACCCGGATGAACGTCATCTCGAACAACCTGGCCAACGTCAATACCACTGGCTTCAAGCGCGACCGCGCGGTGTTTGAGGACATGCTCTACCAAAACGTGCGGCAGGCCGGCGGCCAGACCGACGCCAACTCCCAGGCCCCCACAGGCCTGATGCTCGGTACCGGCGTGCGGGTGGTGGCCACCGAGAAGATCCATGCTCAGGGCAATATGGTGACCACCCAGAATCCGCTGGATCTGGCCATTGCCGGCGGCGGCTTCTTCCAGATTGCCCAGGCCGACGGCACCCTGGCCTACACCCGCGACGGTGGTTTCAAGCTGTCCAACACCGGTCAGCTGGTGACCTCCAGCGGCGCACTGCTGCAGCCGGCCATCACCGTGCCCCAAAACGCCTCGGCCCTGACGGTGGGCCGCGACGGCACCGTGTCGGTGGAGCTCAACGGGGGTGGCAATCAGGTGCTCGGCCAGATTCAGATCGCCCGCTTCGTCAATCCGAGTGGCTTGCAGTCTCTCGGTCAGAACCTGCTGCGCCAAACCCCCGCCTCTGGCGCGCCCCAGGTGCTGGTGCCCGGGCAGGGCGGCGCCGGCACGATTTTGCAGGGTTCGATGGAAGCATCGAACGTGAACGTGGTCGAAGAAATGGTCAGCATGATCGAGACGCAACGTGCCTATGAAATCAACTCCAAGGCCATTCAAGCGGTCGATGGCATGTTGAAGTTCATCAACAACAACCTCTGACCCCAAGGCCTTGTCATGAAAATACTCTTCGCTTTGTCGACCTTGGCCCTGCTCGGCGGCTGCACCGTGCTGCCGCCGCAGCCCTTGACCCACAGCCCCGACTTTGCCCCGGTCATCCCGGTGGCGCAGGACAGGCCCGTGGCCGTCACCGGGGCGATCTATCACAGCCGCATCAGCGACAACTTTTTTGGCCGCGGCCGCAAATACCAGGCCGGCGATGTGATCACCGTCTTGCTCAACGAGTCCACCCAGGCCGCCCGCACCGCCAATACCGAGGTCAACCGCAAGGGCAGCAACGATGTGGTGCCCTTGGGCCTGACCAGCAGGCTCAGGAACCTGGGCGTCGGTGGCATCGATGTTCGAAACGCCAACATCGCCTCGTCCGGCAAAGGCACGGCCGACCAGCAAGCCAGCCTGGAGGGCTCGGTGGCGGTGATGGTGGTGGAGGTGCTGGCCAACGGCAATCTGGTGCTGCGCGGCGAAAAGCAGCTGGCCCTGACCGAAGGCGCCGAAGTCATCCAGGTTGCGGGCGTGGTACGCCCCGACGATGTGGCGCCCAACAACACCGTGCAATCGCGCCGGCTGGCCAACGCCCAAATCACCTACCGCGGCACCGGCGATCTGGCTGCTGCCTCCAAGCCGGGCTGGGCGACCAGCGCCTTGCTCAAGCTCTGGCCCTTCTAAGGACACCGACATGAAACGCTGGATCTCCACCGTCCTGGCTGTCGCCGGCTTGGCCATGGCCTTGCTGCCGACCACTGCCCGCGCCGACCGCATCAAGGATCTGACCACGGTGGCGGCCAAGCGCACCAATCAGCTCATTGGCTACGGCCTGGTGGTGGGCCTGCAGGGCACCGGCGACGGCGCCGATGTGTCCTTTACCGCACAGAGCATGAAGGCCATGCTCGGCCGCATGGGCGTGGCCCTGGAGGGCGCGCTGGCTGACTTCGAGACGGCCAGCTCCGGCGGCAAGATGGACATCAAGAACGTGGCGGCGGTGATGGTCACCGCCGAACTGCCGGGCTTTGCCAAGCCGGGCCAGAAGATCGACATCAATGTCTCGGCCATCGGCAAGGCCACCGCCTTGCGCGGTGGTAGCCTGCTGCTGACCAGCTTGCGCGGCGTGGACGGCGAGGTGTACGCCCTGGCCCAGGGCGCGCTGACGGCCACCGGCATTGACGCCGCCGCCGCTGGCACCAAGGTCGCCATTGGCGTGCCCACTTCGGCCCGGGTGCCCGGTGGTGCCACCGTCGAGCGCATGGTCGACAGTCCCTTTGCCACGGCCGAGCAGCTCATTCTCAATATCCGTGAGGGCGACTTCACCACCATGTCGGCCATCGTCAATGCGATCAATTCGCGCTTTGGCGCGGGTGTGGCGCAGGCCTTAGACAGCGTGTCGGTGGCGGTACGCGCACCGGCCGATCTGAGCCAGCGTGTGGCCTTCATGAGCATGGTTGAAAACATCGATGTGCAGCCGGGCGAGCCGCCGGCGCGGGTGGTGGTCAACTCGCGCACCGGCACGGTGGTGATCAGCCGCAATGTGCGGGTCTCGGCCGCTGCGGTGTCGCACGGCACGATTTCGGTGGCGATTTCGGCCACCAATGAGATCTCGCAGCCTAACCCCTTGGCCGGTGGCCAGACTGCCGGCGTGCAAAACGCCGAGGTGGCGGTCAATGAGCCCAACAAGCCGATGTTCCTGTTCCAGCCCGGGGTGGACCTGCGGCAAATTGTGGACGCGGTCAATCAGGTAGGCGCATCGCCCTCGGCCCTGATTGCCATCCTTGAAGCCCTCAAGACCTCAGGCAGCTTGCGCGCCGAGCTGCTCGTGATCTGACGAATTAATACTGGAGCGTCTTCATCATGGAACCGGTCAACAACGCCAACGCCCGCTCTTACCTGGACTTCCAGGGCCTGGGCGAGCTCAAGGGGCAGGCTGCGCGCGACGGCAAGGCCGCCCTGCGCGAGACCGCTCAGCAGTTCGAGGCGATGTTTCTGCAGATGATGATGAAGTCCATGCGCGAATCCATCGAAAAGAGCGATCTGGTGGACAGCAAGCACACCGAAACCTTCGAAGGCATGTTCGACCGCGAGGTGTCGGTGGCCATGGCCAAGCGCAATTCCATGGGCCTGGCCGACATGCTGGTGCAGTCGCAAGAGCGGCAGATGGGCAGCCTCAGCACCGCTGAGGCCCTGCAGGCCCGTGAAGCGGGCACCTCGGACAAAGCCAGCGTACGCCGCCTGGATGCGCCGGTGCTGCCTATGTCCTTGCAGGGCGCGCCGCAGGTCTTCGATCCGCTCAAGCGCCCGGGCGGGCCGATGGCCATTAACCCGGCCAAGCTGGGTCTGGGAGTGAGCCGGTGAGCGATTTTCTGGGCATTGCCGGCAATGCGGTGACCGCCTACCAGCTCGCGCTGGGGACGGTCAGCAACAACATTGCCAATGTTTCCACCGACGGCTACACCCGGCAGTCGGTGGAGATCAATGCCGGCACGCCCCGTCAGCTCGGTACCGCCTATATCGGCAGCGGCGTGGTGTTTGACCGCGTCAAGCGTCAGTACGACGCGTTTGCCGAAGGCAATCTGCGCACCAGCACCAGCGAGCTGGCCAGTCAGCAGCCGATGGTCGACTACGCCAACCGGGTGATTGACATCATGGGCAGCGACAGTGCTGGCCTGACCAGCTCGCTCGACCAGTTTTTTGCCTCGGCCCGGGCCTTGACCACAGACCCGGCCTCCACCGTCTTGCGCGGTGAGCTCTATCGGGGGGCTGAGGCGGTGACCGCCCGTTTTGGGCAGATCTCCAGCCAGCTCGACATGGTTGATACCGAAACCCGCGAGGTGGTGATCGCCGGCTTGGGCGAGATCAACACGCTGTCGAGCCAGCTGGCTGCGGTCAACGGGCAACTGGCCAAGGTGAGCCTGGCGTCCAAGCAGCCCTCGGAGCTGCTCGACCAGCGCGACCGGCTGCTGCGTCAGCTGTCTGAGCTGGTGGGCATACGGACTTCGTTTTCAGCCAGCGGCGCGGTCAATGTTGCCCTGGGGGGGACCGCCGACAAGGATCTGATTGTTTCTGGCGTCAACGCGATCCGGGTCGACTACACCTCCAATGTGGCCGCGCCCGAGCGCATCGGTCTGATGCTCGACCCCTATGGCGCCAAGCCGGCGCTCTTGTCCAGTGTGACCAGCGGCAAGCTCGCCGGCCTGCTGACCTTTCGTGATCAGGTGCTTGAAGCGACCCGCGGTGCGGTCAATTTCATTGCCCGTACCTTTGTCGACGAGGTCAACCGCCAGCACCGCAGCGGTATCGACGCCTATGGCCAGGCTGCCGGTGATCTGTTCAGGATTGACCCGGCCGCGCAAAACCCGGCCGGTGCGGTGAGTGTGGCCATCGACGATCCTATGCGCATTGCTGCGGCGGCGCAGTTTCGGGTGATTGAAAATTCTCTCAACACCGGCCTGGCCGATGCCACCGTGAGCTTCAAGGAGCCAGCGCTGGCCGTACCGCCACCGCTCAGCGATGTGTTGGTCAACAATCCTCACCCTTCAGCGGCCAGGACGGTGGAGCTGGGCAGTGCCGCTCCGCTGGCCGCGGTGACCACCGTGCAAGCGGGCATGAAGGACGTGACCATCTACCTCAATGAGGCCAGTGGGGACCAGCAGTTGCAGCTGATCACCCGCGACGGCCGGCATTTGCTGGGCGCGCCGCTGTCGCAGAGCCAGCAATCCATGCTCATGGGTCAGCCGGCCATGGTTGCTGGCGCGACTTACAGCGATCAGTACCTGGGCGCCTCTGGTGCCAGTGGCTATAAGGACATGCAAGTGTTTTACGGCGCCAGGGCGGAGCAGCGCAGCCTGCAGCGCTTTGACGCCCTGGGCAATGCGGTGACCGGTGATTCCAGTGCCGACCGAGTGGCCAGCGGCTTGACCGGCCTGCCGGCTGGTGCCCTCAAAATCAATGGACAGACCTTGCCTGCCCTGGTTCCTGCTGGGGCGACGGTGCAGGCCACCGATGTGGCCGCCTGGATCAATGACTGGGCCAGCGCGCAGACGCCTTCTCAGGGTATCTCGGCACGGGCCTATAACGACATCAGTGTGCCTGCTGCCAACCTGAAAAACAGCAACACGCTGCAGATCAATGGCATCAACATCGACAGGCCTGCCCTGGGCTTGGCCAGTGCAGATGCCTGGGTGCACAAAATCAATGCCCTCAGCGCCCAAACCAAGGTGGTCGCCCAGGCTTCGGCCAGCGGCGAACTGCTGCTGGGCAACCTGAGTGGTTATGAGGGGCGGGCGATCACCCTGGGCCCGGCCGGTAGCGACAACGCCCTGAGCCTGGAGTCCAAGACCTATGGCGGGCAGGTGGAAATCGTGCGCGCGGTGGGCAACCCCGCGGGTGGTACCGCTGTCGATATCGGCTATGGTTCTGGCAAGCCCAGCGACCTGGCCAAGCTGGGCATCACCATCGCGCCCGAGCCCGCACCGGCGGTGCTGACCGGGGGGAGGCTGGCGGCCGACTTCGCAGGGCTGAGCGCTGGAACCCTGACGCTCAATGGTTTGCCGCTTCCCGCCTTGAGCCCGGCTGGCGCCAGCGTCCAGGCCGACGAGGTGGCCCAGTGGATCAACGACTGGGCCTCTGGCCTGGTGCCCGCGCAAGGTATTTCAGCCCGCGCCTTTACCGAAATCCGGGTGCCTGGCGTCAACCTCAAGAACGCCAATTCCTTGCAGATCAATACCGTGCCAGTTCTCAGGCCCTCGGTGGTGCCGGCCACGGCCGAGGCCTGGATGGCGCAGATCAACGCGGTCAGCTCGCAAACCCAGGTGCTGGCCCAGGTCTCGCCCGAGGGCGAGCTGGTGCTGAGTAATATCACCGGCCAAGAGGGCCAGCCTATTGCCATCGGTCCCTTGTCGGGCAACAACGCGCTGGGCATCGAGGCCAAGAGCTATGGCGGCCAGATTGAAATCACCCGCGCACTGGTCAATGCCCAGGGCGCTACCTCCCTCGAATTTGGCTTTGGCTCGGGAACACCAAGCGACTTGGCCAAACTGGGCATACGCACCGCGGCCTATTTGCGCGGTACGGTGGCCGACGATGTGGTGGTGTTTGCCAGCGACACCGCAGGCAGCCGGGCCAAGGTCTCGGCCGCTTTTGCTGGCCAGCCTGCGGCGCTGGCGCCCTCGCTGCGTACGCAGCCCATGGAAGTTGAGATCATCGCCGGTGGCTTGGCCGGCATGCTGCGTTACCGCATCACCGACAAGACCACCGATACCGTGATGGCTGAGCGCGAGCTCAACCCCAATTTGCTCAGCGCCGAGCAGCCCGGCGGCGGCATTGTGTTTAGAGGCCTGGCCATTAGCCTGAGCAATGTGCCCAAGATCGGCGACCGCTTTGTGCTCGACGGTAACCAGGACGGCGCCGGCAACAACGACAACATGCGCGCCCTGGCCGGCCTGGAAAGCTTCAAGATGGTGGGCGGCAGCAAGACCATAGGCGCGGCCTACATCGATCACGTCAATGAGATGGGCAATATCTCGCGCCAGGCTGTCATTGCGCAGGAGGCACTGACGGTGGTGCGCGACCAGGCCGCTGAGGCACGCGACAAAGTCTCGGGCGTCAACCTGGACGAAGAGGCTGCCAATCTGATTCGCTTTCAGCAAGCCTACCAGGCCTCGGCCAAGGTGATGCAGACGGCGTCGCAGTTGTTTGATGCGGTGCTGCAGATCGCCTGATCGGAGAGACTCTCATGAAGATTTCTACATCTTTGCTCTTTAACCGTGCGGCCGACAAGATGAGCACGGTGCAAGGTCAACTGGTCAAATCGCAGGCTCAGTTGGCCACGGGCAGGCAAGTGGAGAAGCCCAGCGATGCGCCCAATCAGGCGGCTGCCATCGCCAGGCTTAACTCCTTGCAGGTCCGACATGACAGCTACCTCAGCAATATGAACCTGATCAAGACGCGTCTTCAGTTGGAAGAGGGCGGGGTGGCCAATTCGGTCAATCTGCTGCACCGTGTCAAGGAATTGGTGGTTCAGGCCAGTAATGACACTGTCAGCGCCTCAGACCGGCTGTCCATTGCAGCCGAACTCAATGGGCTGCGCGAGGAGTTGCTAAGCACCGCCAATACCCAGGACACCACTGGCAACTACCTGTTCGCAGGCAGCCGGGTCGGGCAGCCGCCATTTGTTCCACCGGAGGACGATCCGCAAGGCACGCCCCTCTATCAAGGCGATCAGACCCTGATGGAGGTGATGGTCGGCGATCAGCGCTCACTGCCTATTAATCGTCCAGGCTCGGAGGTGTTTGTGCGGGTCTTGCGCAGCGATGGTGGGGAGCAGAGTCAGGGTGTGGGCTTTTTTGAAGCCTTTGACGACATCGTTGATGCAATTAAAAGCTCTGACAAGGTAAGGATGCAGCGAGCCAACGGTGAGGTCGAACAGATGCTCGATGGTCTGATTCTGGCTCAAGCCAATATTGGGTCTGACCAAGCCATTCTAGATCGCCAAAGTACCATCGCAGAAGACATCCTGCTCACTCTCAAACAGACCTTGTCTGGCGTACAGGATCTGGACTATGCCAAGGCCATCAGTGCTATGAATAAACAGATGTTGTCTTTGGAGGCCGCGCAGAGCAGTTTCAGCAAGGTGTCGCAGCTCAGTCTATTCAACTATTTGCGATGAACTGGCGTGACTCAAGTTTATCAGCGTCGCGTCGAACACGAATGAAGCGTTTTTTCCCGAGGCAATCCCGTGACCATCAATTCCTCTAGCATCGTCTCTTCCCTCGGTGCTGGCTCGGGCATCGACATCAAGTCACTTGCCGAAAGCCTGATAGAAGCTGAACGCAAGCCATTCAAGGACAGGATTGACCAGAAGGTTCAAAAGTCCGAGGCCAAGATCTCGGGATATGGTGCAATTTTGTCTTACCTCAGGCCATTGCGGGCCAGCATGGAAAAGCTGGCCAATCCTGAGAGCTTTGGGAGCCTCGCTGTATCCAGCAGCCAGCCGGCTGCACTGACTGCTGTCGCGCAGAGCGGCGCCAGCGTGGGTAGTCATTCTGTGAGCGTATTGAGTTTGGCCAGTCCACAGCTCAGCAGGAGTGCGGGATTTGAAAGTACGACTCAGTCCATTGCCGATGGGCCCTTCAAGTTGGAGTTGAAACAGGGCAATGGCCAGCCGCGATTGATCGATGTGAGCACGGCAACGCCACAGGCCATTGTGGATGCTGTGAACCAGGACGCGACGGCCAACAGCACTGGAATCAGTGCGCAATTGGTACGCGTCAATACAAAAGGGGTTTCTCAGTACGTGATCGAGGTACAGGGGCCAAAGGGCAATGACCAGGCCTTCACCCTGGCGATCGATTCATCGACCTACCTGTCTTCTCAAAACCCCCCTGCGCAGCCGCCTGTATTGCAAAAGGATTTCTTGGCCGAGGCGGCTGATGCGCGGGTAATGGTGGACGGGCAGTTGATTACACGGCCCACCAACAGCATTACCGGCGCCATCAGCAACGTGACCCTGGAGCTCAATGGTGTGACGAGTTCACCCGCAAAAATCAGCCTCACGAGAGACGTTCAGGTCGCCAAAGACAATATCAATGCGCTGGTGTCCAGCTACAACGATTTCGTCGAAGCGCTGAAGGAGTTGGGCAACAGTAAGAGCGAAGTAGAGACCTTGGGGGGCTCGCTGGCCGGTGATGGACTCTTGCAGACCGTGCGCAATCAGATCCGATCGGCCCTACAGCTTTCAGATAGGGACAACGCCAGCGTTAATGCCATTTCTTCCATGGGAATCTCGGTTGGACTCGACGGGCGCATGACCATCAAATCCGATAGGGTGCTGACCCAGAGGCTAACGGAAAACTTTGATCAAGTGGTACGTCTTTTTACAAGCAGTCCGGCCAGTACCAGCAAGAAGGGGTTGGCTGGTGATACCTTGGCTGCCATCGACGTCCTCATGCCGAAATACGGTAAGGGAAGAATTCAGAATCAAATCGACGCCAGCACCAAGGAAGTCACGCGTTATAAGGACCAGTTGATCCAGTTGGAGACCAGACTGGCCAAGTCGCTGGAGCGGTATATGAGCCAATTTAGCATCATGCAATCCATGGTTGGCGACTCCAACAATGTCCGGGCCGGCCTGAAGAACAGTCTGGGCTTCAACTCCAACCAGTAAAGTTCTAGGGAAGGTCTGCATAAGTCCACTCTTGTCATTGCGAAGGAAGTGAGCAATCTAAAAACCTTTGTGAGTCAAAGGCTTATGGATCGCCACGGCCCGCCACGTCGCGAGCTCCTTCCGGCTAAAGACTGCTGCTTTCGAAGACGGGATTTTGCAGAGCGATATTAGTACCTTGAAATTAAATTTATTCTGACCCTGGTTCCCCGACCAGTGGAACATCTTTTTTTTCGTCCGGGCCTCAAGTTTTCCAGGTCGGTTCCGATTCCCCATCCGATAGGCCCCCTCGCCGTCCATTAGCCCGTTCAGGGCTTTGCTGCTTGGGTGCTGCCTGTCGGAACAGGTAGATCGTATGAACATATCCTTACCTTCGGGCGGGGCAGATCGGCGCGTTGATGCTGCCCCGGCTTCGCCGCCGCCTGCAGCAGCCTCCGCCGCGTCGGCCGAGGCTCAGCGCAGCCTGGCGCAGCCCGAAAAGCCGGATGCCTCGGCCCAAATCGAGGCGATGCGCAAGGAACTGGAGCAGTCGCTGGTTGAGGCCAATCGCCGGATGCAGCTCAATGGCAGGAACCTGGCGTTTTCCCTGGACGAGAAGGCGGGGCGCATGGTGATCAAAGTAACCAATTCGCAAACGGGAGAACTGGTTCGCCAGATTCCTGATCAGACCGTTTTGCGTATCGCCCACACCATCGAAGACCTCAAAGGGATTCTGCATGACGAATCGAGCTAAATGGTGCAAATCTTCAAGGCAGTCCTCAAGTTTTTCCCAGGCCAGCCGAATCATCAAGTACCAGGAGCTCAAAAGTTGAGGTCCGGTGAAGTTCAAGTAATTTCCTCGCGACCAAGGCTCACGCCCCGCGTAAACCTCAGACTAGGAGTCAATCATGACTGTGATCAATTCGAATGTTAACTCGCTGATTGCCCAGCAGGCGAGCGTTGTCAACACCCGTTCCATGTCCAAAGCGATGGAGCAATTGTCGACCGGCAAGCGCATCAATGGCGCTGCCGACGACGCGGCTGGTCTGGCCATTGCCAACAAGATGACCGCGCAAATCCGCGGCCTGAACCAGGCCGTGCGCAACGCCAACGACGGCATCTCCATGATCCAGGTGGCAGAGGGCGCAACCAATGAAGTGACCAACATGCTCCAGCGCATGCGTGAGCTGGCGGTGCAGTCGGGCAACGACACCAACAACGACAACGATCAGAAAGCCATCAAGGCCGAGTACCAGCAGCTGAGCAAGGAGATCCAGCGCATCTCCAACAACACCGAGTGGAACACCAAGAAGATCTCCAACGCAGCGGCCGCCAGCACTGACTACCAGGTGGGAGCCAATTCCAGCCAGACCATCACGGTCACCTTCACCGACATCATGGCCCTCAGTGGCATGACCGGTGTGGTCAGTGCTGCCACGGCTGCCAGTGTGGGCGCGGTGCCGATCGCCGACATCAGCACCCTGGATACCGCCCTTTCGGCCATCGATTCCTATCGCAGCAAGCTGGGCGCGACGATCAACCGTCTGACTTATGCAGCTGATAACCTGACCAATGTGTCGACCAATACGGCCGCTTCGCGCAGCCGAATTCTGGACACGGACTATGCCAAGGCGACCACGGAGTTGGCTCGGACCCAGATCATTCAGCAGGCAGCCACGGCGATGCTGGCCCAGGCCAACCAGGCCCCGCAATCGGTCTTGAGTCTGCTGCGTTGACAGGCATTCAATCATGCCTGGCCCGGTGGTGCACCACCGGGCTTTTCCGCAGGCTCAGGCCTCGGGCCTGGGCGCGCAAGCGCCCGGGGTCGCTGGTGCATGATTTGCAGACCAGCGGGTAAAGCAGTCACAGGAACGGAGAGTCCACATGAGCATCATCAACAGCAACCTTCGCTCGCTGGTGGCGCAGCAGGCCATGGTGGTCAATGGCCGTCAATTGAGCGATGCGATGAGTCAACTGGCCACCGGTCGGCGCATCAACTCCTCGGCGGACGACGCGGCGGGTCTGGCCATCGGCAACAAGCTCAACAGCCAGGTCATCAGCCTGGCCCAGGCCGTGCGCAACGCTGGCGATGGCGTTTCCCTGATGCAGACGGCCGACGGGGCTGCCGACGAAATCACCAATATGCTGGTGCGAATGCGCGAGCTGGCCGTTCAATCGCGCAACGGCACCAACAGCGCCGGTGACCAGACCGCCTTGAACACGGAGTACACCGCCTTACGTACGCAGATCCAGCAGATCACCACGCACACGCAGTGGAACGGCATGAAGATCATTGGGGGCGACAAGGCCACCGTGTCCTTTCATGTGGGTGCCTCCGACAACGACCAGGTTCAGGTCCAGTTCAAGAACCTTTGGGCATCGGGCATTGCGTCGGGGGTATCGGCCACCGATATCCTGTCAGCTCAGGCCATTGATTCGGCCATTGGGGGCATTGACCTTGCCATGGGTGCTGTCGATGAGTTCCGATCCTCCCTGGGTGCGGTCATGAATCGGCTGAACCATGCGGCCGACAATGCGATGAATGTGATGACCAACACGGCAGCCTCGCGCAGCCGCATCATGGACACGGATTACGCAAAAGCCACTTCCGCCTTGGCGCGGGCTCAGATCGTCCAACAGGCTGGCATGGCCATGCTCTCGCAGGCCAACCAGACGCCACGCACGGTACTGATGCTGCTGCGTTAGACCTTGGGTTGCCGATGGCGCTTGTGCTTCAAGCGGGATCGATCTCGTCGAGCAGGTCCAGCGCGATCTCCCCGCGCTCGGCCACGCGCTGGTAAAAGCGCCCCATGTCTTCCAGCATCTTCAGCGCCGTCTCAGCGCCGGTCTCGATGTTCTGGTAGACCTCGTCGTATTTGTCGATGGCATCCTTGATGTCATCCATGCCTTGACCCGTGTGTGTCTTGTATCGGATGGCCTCAAACTTCTTGAGGCCCATCAGGTTGACGATGGTCTTGCTGATGGGGTCTTCCTGGCGGATTCGCTGATTGAGGCGATCGAGCCGCTTGAGCTGTTTCTGGCTGGGTCGGCCGCCCATGCGTCGGCACAGTGCCCGGGCTTCGGTGGCGATCTTCCTGAACTCCTGAACGTCTTTGCAAAGGGTCACCAGGTTGTGGCTGAGCTTGGCCATGTGCGCCGGGTCGATGCGTGTCGGGGTGGGGGGCATCAGTGGCGTCTTGCGCAGGCGGGTGGCCTGGATTTCCCGGCAGACCGTGGCGAAAGGCAGTTGAACCGTCCCGTTGATTCTGGCGCCGCCTTCGGTGGCGTTGATGATCAGTCTGTCGGTGAGTTCACTGGCCCGGCGCTCGAACCAGGTCTTGTAGTACATCAGTTGACGCTCGGTGCGAACCCGCCCACCGTGGTAGCCATCCACGTCAAAACCATTGTCTGTCCTGTTTTTGAGGGTATTGGCGTTGTAGGTGTGGGGGTAGCCCTCGGCGTGGTCCTTGCCGTCCGTCAGTGCCAGATCCTGCCCGATGAAAACGATGGGATTGGCGCCCAGCACTTCTGCCAGCGCAAACGCGGAAGTGGCCACCGAGCCGCCGGTGCGCAGATATTCGGTCGAGGCCCCTAGGGCGCCGGCAATGGCCGAGGTGACCGGGTCGCAGGTGGTGATCATGTGGTTGTGGTCGTGTGACCACATCAGACGCGGAGCGCAGCCCAGGTCCACGAAAAATGCCGTGTCTGGTGAAACCGAATTGACGGGCCAGGCCGCCTTGGAATTTCTGTCCAAGGCCAGCATCACGTCCGGCACGATGCCGTGTTTTTTCAAGATGGGCCAGACTGTGTTGACGGCCAGTATGGTGAACAGGTCCTGGTTTTCTGCCAGCAGCGGCAGTTGCTTGTTCAACGATGGCCCGGCCGACACCACCAGCACCGGCCGATCTTTGCGCGCATCACTCCAGCGGGAAAGGACGCCGCCCTCAGACACCAGAGGGGCGTTGATCAGTGTGTTGCGGAAATAGTGTTGGGCTACCGTGAGGTAGGTGCCTTTGGACATGATTTTGCTGTTGATGCCTGCACCCAATTGCTCGAAGAGTTTTTGTGTCTCTTCAGGGCGGCGGCTCATCAACGTCTTGGATAGCAGGGGCTTCCAACCGTCGAGCCGGTTGATATCCACCAACTCGATCAGCTTTTGAACCCTTTGCATGAGCGAGCCACCAGCGATGATGGTCAGCCTCTCGTTGAGGATCCATTGGATCAGCCCATCGCGCTCATCTGGCTCAAGCCCATAGGCGTCAACGCTCTCAGATTCGAGCACGACCACCTCGGAGCAGTCGGTGATGCGCGCCATCACCGAGGCAATGAGATCCAGATGGCATGAGCCATAGATCATCCAGAGCATGCGCTTCCTGCTCCAGTCCACTGCGATAGGCAGGTCCTCCAGGTCGATCGAGGCCGGGCGAAGCGCCGCATCGGCTTGGTAAATCCAGTTCAGGTCACCTGGACGGTCGGCATCAATGACCACAGGATGCAGGTTCAGGTCAGGGCACATGGGGCGCTCCGGATGGGTTCAAGTCGTTGAGGTCAAAATGATTGAAAGCCACTGCTTCGTGCAGTTGGGCCGGGCGATTCAGGCGCAGCCCCATCAGTTTGGGCAGCCACTTGGGTGGCAGGCCCAGGCCGGGTCGCACGCTGCGAATGTCGCCGACTGTCACCTGCTCGCCTGCTTGCAGGGCCCGGGTGAAGTACAGCGAGCGGCGGAACTGCGCATTGGCTTGTTCGCTGGCCTGGCGCTCATAGGTCACCTGGCCCACCGCTTGCCAGGCGGTCAGTGCACCTTGACAGAGGTGGCGCAGGTCGGCGGGTTCCAGTGAAAAACTGTCGTCTGGCCCGCCGCCCTGGCGGTCCAGCGTAAAGTGCTTTTCAATGAGGCAGCCACCCAGCGCCACGCTGGCAATCGCAGTGGTGTTGTCCAGTGTGTGGTCGGATAGGCCTGTGATCACGCCAAAGCGCTCGCGCATGTCTACCAAGGTGCGCAGGTTGTAGTCTTGTGCGGGTGCCGGGTAGCCGCTCACGCAATGGAGCAGCGCCAGTTCTTGGCAGCCCGCTTCTCGGGCAGCCGCCACTGCCTCGGCGATTTCTTCGGCATTGGCCATGCCCGTGGAAATGATCAAGGGCTTGCCGGTACGCGACGCGTACTGGATGAGGGGCAGGTCGATGGCTTCGAACGACGCGATTTTGTAGGCCGGCGCGTTGAGGTCTTCGAGCAAATCGACGGCCGTCGTGTCGAACGGGGAGCTGAAAATCGTGATGCTGTGTTTGCGGGCATGCTCAAACAGCGGCTTGTGCCAGTCCCAGGGCAGCTGAGCTTGTGCATAGAGGTCGTGCAGCGTGCGCCCGTTCCACAGGCCGCCGTGTATTTGAAACTCCGGTCGGTCCGATTTGAGGGTGATCGTGTCTGCCGTATAGGTTTGCAGTTTGAGCGCATCTGCGCCCGCCTTTTTGGCTTCTTCAATGAGCCTGAAGGCGGCCTCCAGTTTGCCGTTGTGGTTGGCGGACATTTCCGCAATCACGTACGGAGGCTGATGGGGTCCGATGCTTCGGCCGTTGATCTTTATCTCAGCTTGGATCATGCTTGCTCCCGAATGTATTGCCTTGCACCGCTCAGCCCCAGGTTGGCAATTACGTCCATTATGGAAAGGTGGGAAATAAATTCCTTGGACTTGTATTGGGGATAAGGCTTGGGTTTGAAGTTTTGCAGCCGCAGCTCGATGCCGTGCTTTTCCACAAATGAATCTTCTTCAAGGTAAGACGCAGCGCCTTGTGGCGACAAGTAGGTGCCGCATTGCAGATGTTGGCAGATTTCAGCCACGTGATCCGACCTTTGGCCACTGCACTGCATTTCCGACGCATATGCAATGGGGGTGCTGATCGAGAGTGCGCCGCAGATGGTTTGAATCAGCTGCCCTGTAAAGTTCACCAGCTTTCCACCGCTTGGCGTTGCATAACTCTGAGCCACCAGTTGTAATGCCTCGGCACCGTGCCTGGCTTTGTGGTAAGCATGCTCCAGAATTTTCCAGTGTTGAACTTTGAAATTCTGAATGGTGCAGATTTCCATGCGGTGCAACAGGGCGTCCCTTAGCGGCACCCTTTTCGTCGGGATCGAGATCATGTGCTCGGTGCCATGGAGCAGTATCTTGTTTCGGTGTTGCCATGAGCTGCGCTCAAACTGAACATCATCCAGAAACACAAACTGATCCACCGCCGCGATGAGTTGAAAGTACCCGGCCCAGGGAAGATAGGTCGGCTGCATGATGGCGCAGGAGCTCATGCCATGGCCCTTTCCAGCAGATGAATCATACTGGCGACTTTTTCTTCGCGCCCGTAATGGCACCAACCGCCCGGAATGATTCCTCGTTCCAAAAGCGTCGCCGTGCTGCGCTCCATGAGCAGCCTTTCCTCCGTGGAAAAGTTCACATTGCGGCTTTGTGAGATGACGGCTGCCAGCTCGAATTGTGCGGGCAGCCCCAGTGCCTTGAAGACCTGAGTCAATGCCTTGACCGGATCCACCCCTTGCGGACGGTCGAAAGCTTCGACCGAAAAGCGCAGGTGACCCTGTAGCCGGTAGATGTAGACACGAACCACGGGCGAGGATTCGTCAAAGACCTGCCAGTAGTAGGGCAGAGGCATGTCCTTGTTCAATCCCTGCGCTTGGGGAAAATCTCCGACCCAAAGCTGCATCGCAATGGCAGGCGTGGTGAGCTTGGCTTGGCAGGCGCGCTTCAGGACAGCGACAGGATTGGATGCCCAGACGGCCAGGTCAAAGGCCTCTTCGTCGCCGCGCTTGCAGAGCCGGATGCCATCGGCATCATTCATGAGCTTGACGGGCGAATTCAGTTCGATTCGTATCCCGTGGTTCGTGAGAGTTCGCTCCAGGCTGTCGAAAAAGTCATTGAAGCCAGTCTTGGGCAACATGGCAGGTTCCGCGAGCATTCCTGGACGGCGAATTCTCCTGGGAATCGCAATCAGGTGGTCGGCGATGGCGTTGGCCGCTTTTTTGGCTGGGAGATCCCGGTCTTCTGGGTAGAAGACTCTTGACAGTTGCATGGGCAACAGACACTGCTGGTCCAGCAAAGCCAGGTTTCCGAAACCGCTCGCCCATTGGATCAGCCGGTCTGCAGCTCTTCCGTAGGCCTGGAGTCGTTGGAGGGCGTTGCCGTGGAGCACGGCATCCGGCGCGAATTGAGCCTGACCATCGAGTGCCGGCTGAGCGCAGTCATCGATCAGCCTTGGGCTGTGGTTGCCAAGCAGCGTCAAAGAACCGTACTCGTGAGGAAACACCTCCAGTTCCTGGTCCACTCCACTGGCACCCAGCGCTCCGCTGCGCAGGTACTGGCAGCCGCTGTAATACAGCCGGCCATCGACCTGCACATCCCGCAGCACGCCCCCGATCTCGGGGCTCGTCTCGAAAAGCGTCACGCTTGCGCCTTTGCGCGCTGCGTGCAGGGCCGTCATGCACCCCGTAAAGCCAGCGCCGACCACCGCGACTCTCACTGTCCACCCCGATAGGCATAAACGGTGAAATCGAAAGGCGGTACCCCGGGTTTGACTTGGTAGTCATTGAGCAGGGTCACATAGGGGGTCACTTCCCGCTTCACGAAGCTAAAGACCTGCTCTGGATATTCATAAAACAAACCCTCGTCCTGATAGTCCACGTAGGCACTCATCATGTTGAAGGACAAGCCCTTGCGGGTCATGGCAAAAAGGGTTTTCAGCGTCTCCTGATAGAAGCCTCGATTGTCTTCAATGAGGTTGTTGAAGACGCCGGCCACCATCACGTAGTCAAACTGCCGACCGCGGAATTGATCAAGAGTGCCAAAGCTGCCGTGTGGAATTTTTTTGCGGCAAAGAGTCAGGAACTCATCGACGATGTCAATGCCGTGATAGTCGACCTGTATTTCCTGGCGACTCAGGTACTCCTGGAGTTGCCCCGTCCCGCACCCGAAGTCCAGTACGCTGCAGCCTGGCAGTTCGCCGATGCCGATCAGTTTTTCAAAGCGCCGCTCCTGCGTCTCGCGTGAGGAATACTGCACGGCTTGCGGGCTGTCGCCGTGCTGGCGCAGCAAGTCACGGTAATGGGCTTGAAGGTCATGGATCATTGAAAACGCTCCATCAGTTGGGCCACGTGCTCGGCGCCGGGGCTGTGAATCTGGTTCATGGGTTTGGGCCGTAGCTCACGCAGGGCAGTCAGTGCGGTTGTCAGGCTGTCCCGATCCGCCAGTTTTTCTTCGCTCAGGGCGACGGCGTATCCGGCCGCTTGCAGCGCCAAGGCGACCTCGGTTTGAATGGGGGTGGCGTGGATGATCACCATGGGTGTACCCACCAAGGCCAACTCGTAGGCCATGAAACCGCATCGGATCACCGCTCCCGCCACGCGTCGGCAGAGGGGGGCCGTGTCATGGAGGTCCACATGGAACACGGGCTTGTACCGTCCGCTGGCCAGCGGCTGCAAGGCCTGCACTGGGCCATAGGCAGAAGTCAGCAGGACCTCGATGGGTTCGAGGGCATCGGGCACCATGTCCTGCAAGAGGCCATTGAGCGCCTGTCGGTGATTGCCACCACCCAGGAACACCAGCAGCCCCCGTCGTTCATCGCAGGAGTCATGGTAAAAGCTCGCACGGGCCAGCAAATGCGCCATGCCCAGCCACTGCTGGCAGTGGCCTGGCAGTAACTCCCTGTAGGCCGACTGATGCGGGTTGCAGATGTTCTGGTCCAGCAGCGCATCGCAGTCATGCAGGCGATTGGCCAGGTCGTCGATGACCAGGATGCGATGGGCCGCGCTTCTGGCCTGGGTTTCCCAGTCGGCATCTATCCCATAGTGGTCCACCACCAGCCAGTCCACGTCACGCGAATGATTGAGGCCCGACAGGATTTCCAAGTCCTCGCCCACCGTTTGGGCGCGATGAAGGCGCACGCCTTGGAGGTGAGCCTGCAGGCTTTCGGGAATCCCATGGGACAGCAGCTCCACCTGATGACCACGCGCTGCCAACCTTCGCGCCAGTACGCTCGAGCGCATCAGGTGGCCATGACCGATCTGATCATTGGCATCGAATCGGAAAACCACCCTCATGTCTGGATGTCCTGGAATGGCGTCAAGCGGGCGGCGAGGCGCTCATGCTTGAGTTCGGCCAATTCCCAATCGATGAGACTGTCAATGTCATGGCACTGCGTCTCGGGCAATTCGAGGGTGGCCGTACGTCCACCCATCAATGATCCGGTTTCCAGCAGCGTCCGGGTGCGAAAGAAATAGAACTGCCCGGCGTCGTGGTAGGCCACTGGCAGGTCTTGGGTGCGACTTAAGGCGTGTTCCGGCCAGACAAAAGCCGTCTGGCCGGCCCCGTCACGTTCCAGGGCGCGCCAGATGGGGTGTGAGTATCTGATGACAGGGAACACCAGGTCGAACGGTCCCTCGTTGAGTTTTGCGGCGGCAGCGCTCAGAAGGGAGGGGGTCAGAAACGCGGCGCTCGCATAGATGGCACACAGGTGTTCGGGCAGTGGCCCAAGCCGGGCGAGGGTCTGCACGCATTCGGTCAGGGCCTGTGTCGTGCTGGCCGAATCACTCGCCGCCTGCGGCGAGCGCAGGCCCAGCGTCTGCAGGCCTAGGTCCAAGGCCAAGGCCTCAATCTCGGGACAGTCGGTACTGATCCAGACCTGGTCAAACTGTCCCCAATCGAGCGCCGCCTGGGCTGGCCAGCAAAGCAGCGGGCGCCCCCTGAAGGGCTTGGCATTTTTGCGCGGTATGCGCTTGCTGCCGCCGCGCGCGAGAACAACCGCGCTGGCCCTGACGGGTGCATCCGGCAGCGCAGGGCGCGCCGTGGCCTTCACGAGCTTGCTCCGACGGCGACTTCCTGCTCGTGCAAGGCCGCACGCAGGGCCGCACACACCCGATCGACATCGCTGGCCTGCATCTTCGGGAACAGGGGCAAGGTGATGGCCAGGTCGCCGTGACTTTCGGCCTGGGGGCATTGCCCCGGTCCGAAGCCCAGCTTTTGATAGAAGGGCTGTAGGTGCACCGGGTGGTAGTGCAGGTTCACGCCAATCCCCGTCTCGCGCAAGGCGGCAAAGATTTTGGCGCGTCCAAGCCGCCCGCAATCCTCGGGCAGTCGGATCACGTAGAGGTGATGACTCGACAGGCAATCCCTGTGGGTGACGGGAATCTGCAGCGTCAGGTCGAGCAGGCAGTGGTCATAGTGCTCAGCCAATGCCCGGCGCAGCCTGACGAATTCGTCCAGGCGCGTGAGTTGCGACAGGCCCAAGGCGGCCTGCATGTCAGTCAGCCGGTAATTCCAGCCCAGATTCTGCTGTTCATAGTGCCAGGGTCCTTCTGGGGCATGGACAAAATCTTCCGCCTCGCGGGTGATGCCATGGCTGCGCAAAAGCCGCATGGCGCGGGCCAGTCGGTGGTCATTGGTCAGCGCCATGCCACCTTCGGCAGTGGTGATGATTTTGACGGGATGAAAGCTCAGGACCGTGATGTCGCTGTATTGGCAGCAACCCACTGGCTCGCTGCGGTAGTGGCCGCCGATGGCATGGGAGGCGTCTTCAATGATGCGAAAGCCATAAGTTTGGGACAGTGCGTGGATGGCGGCCATGTCGCATGACTGTCCGGCAAAGTGAACGGGAATCACCACTTTGGGCAAACTGCCGCTGCGCCGGGCGCGTTCGAGCTTTTCGCGCAGGCGCTCGGGGCACATGTTGTAAGTGCTGGGGTCGATGTCAACGAAGTCCACGCTGGCGCCGCAGTAGATGGCGCAATTGGCGCTGGCCACAAAGGTGTTCGGGCTGGTCCATACTTGGTCGCCCGGTCCTACACCCAATGCCAGGCAGGCGATGTGCAGGGCGCTGGTTGCACTGTTGACGGCAATGGCGTGCCTGCTGCGGCAATATTTGGCCAGTGCGGCCTCGAAAGCCGGTACTGCTGGACCTTGCGTGAGCCAGTCGCTGCGCAGCACATCCACCACGGCGGCAATATCTGCCTCGCTGATGGACTGCCTGCCGTAGGGGAGTGCGGGGTGAGCAGAGGTCATGTGTATTCGCTATGCCTGTGGGTTCCAAAGAGACGGTCTGACACGGCCTGGCGGAGTCATTGACGCCTAAACAGCAGCAACTCCGAATGAAAACCGTCCACCGTCTGAAATCCGAAGGGGTGAACATTGCTGGCAACCAGTTCGTAGCCGCTGAGCATGGCTGTGTAGTCGCCAGAACGCATGGGCTGATCCACGCCGGGCAGCGCAGAGTTCTTTTTCTGTTTGCCCTCTCTCAGATTGCGCAGGAGGATCCAGCGAGACTTCAGGCGACGGACATGGTGCAGGTAGTTTTCGACGACGGCGGGCTCCATCTCCTGAAATGAGATGAAGTTGACGAACAGGTCGATCTCGCCTTGCAGTTGTTCGATTTGCCAGGAACACAGCACTGATGCCGGCTTGAGTGTGCTGATCGCCACGGGTCCCGATTCGGGCAGTTCGTCAAACCCATTGACCTGCGCGGTGCCCAGCGTCGCTTTGAGGTAGTGGTCGGCCGCAAACTGCGTGGGTGGAATGTCGATGTCGATGTAGCGCCAATCGGCGATGCCAGACTGTGACCAGATTTCTCCCAAGGTGCCGAAGCCCCCGCCTATTTCAAGCAGGGTGCGTGGCACATCGCCGCCGAGGTGCTTCTTGAGAAAACTCAAGCCAAGCAGGTAGTTCAGTGCCGATCGGCTGTAGCGCCGGCCGTCCCACTCGAATTGTTCGACAGGCTGCCCGTGGGTGCTCTCACTGAAATCGAGCAGTTTGGGCCATTGATCTTCTTGCGCGCTGGCCAGCAGTACGCGGTAGTCGGCCAGCGCGGCCTGTTTGCCCGAGAGAAAGTGATCGAGTGCCTGGTGAGACTTGCTCGCCTGCGGAAAGACGGTGTGCATCGCCGCCCTCAGGCAGTCCGCCTGTTCCGGTTGGATGCCACTGGCCGATCCGCTGTAGTTGGGTACGAAATAACCGAGCGCCGTGGGAAGGCGTCTGAAGTTTTCAACGCCCGCCTCAGCCATTTCGCGCGCGATCTGCAGGCTGGCCTCGCGCCAGAACACCGTCGGTTGATAGATGGCGTTTTGTCTGTCCAGCGCCTGGAGGGCCTGGTCGAGCTTGGGAATTCTTTTCATGGTGGACATGCGGTTTTTGACGTGTCGGGCAGGGCTGGCTTGACGCTCGCCATTCATACCGGCTCGAATTCGGGCTGCACGTGGGCGCGGATCAGATGCCGGATCTGTTCGACGCTCAGGAAGTCGGGGTTGCTGCCTGAGTTGTAGGAAAAGTCCTCACCCAGGGGCTCGGCCTTTCGGCGCTCGATGTAATCGGCCAGCTTGCCCGAGGGCAGGATGGCGTAATAGTCGCCCAGGTCTACCGTGTTTGGGCTGTCACTGGTGGTGATCATTTCCTCATGGATCTTCTCGCCCGGTCGCAGACCCACGATCACCTGCTGGCAATTCGGGCCGATGGCCGCTGCCACATCGCCAATGCGATAGGAAGGAATCTTGGGCACCAGAATTTCGCCGCCCAGGGCGTGGGCCAGGGCCCAGCACACCATTTCCACGCCTTCATCCAGCGAGATATTGAAGCGCGTCATGTTGGGGTCGGTAATCGGCAGCCGCCCGCTCTTGGCCTGCTTCAGGAAAAAGGGAATCACCGAGCCGCGCGAGCCCATGACGTTGCCGTAGCGTACGACTGAGAATCGCAGGTCGCGGCCCCCGCGGAAGTTGTTCGCCGCCACAAAGAGTTTGTCGCTGCACAGCTTGGTCGCGCCGTACAAATTGATGGGTGCGGCAGCCTTGTCGGTAGAAAGCGCCACCACGCGTTTGACCTGGGTGTCCAGGCAGGCCTCGATCAGGTTCTGCGCACCCATGATGTTGGTCTGAATGAACTCGAAGGGGTTGTATTCGGCCGCTGGCACCTGTTTGAGTGCGGCCGCATGGACAACGGTGTCTATGCCTTCGAGGGCGCGGCGCAGGCGGTTTTGGTCGCGCACGTCGCCGATGAAAAAACGCAGGGCCGGGTACTGCGACTCCGGGAACTCCTGGGCCATTTCGAACTGCTTGAGTTCGTCCCGGCTAAATACCACCAGCCGCTTGATCTTCGGGCAGGTGTCAAGCACGTTGCGAATGAAGGCCTTGCCGAAGGAACCTGTTCCCCCGGTAACAAGGATAGAGCGATCACAGATATCAACCCGATTTTTGACCCGCATGTCCATTTTTCGACACCTTGGAGTGGCAAGAGGCTCAGTCTTATGCAAAGCCCATGCCATGCCACCCCGGTCCTTCGGTCTGCTCTGTGATTGATGCTCCTTTGCCTGAAGATTGACGGATTCTCGAGATCCTGGGCCTGGCCTGACCTTTGCTTAAGTGGCTTACACGCAGCCGGCGGCAAAAGCTTGCCGGGTTAAACGATTCTTGTCCCTTCGAGGAGCAGCCCCATGGCATTTCCTGCATTGTCTCCAGTGGTCAGCAGCAATCCGCCCTTTTTCCAGGCCGAGGAGGCCATACGATTTAGCGCGCCGGAGATCAGGCTTGCCATTGCTTATTGGGTGGAGCAGGACCGCTTGGACCTGGCCGAGGCGCTGGTGGTGGCAGGCTTGAGTCAGTATCCCGACAGCGAAGACATCCTGGCCCTCGGTGCCCTTGTCAGTGAGGTTCTCCAGGAGTGGTCGTTGGCCCAGGAGCGTCTGGAGCAATTGATGCGGATCCAGGCTGACAAGGTGCCCGCCGAAACCATGCATCACTTCGTTCGGGTGTTGCGTTGCCGGGGGGCCTATTTCAACGCCTACCTGCAGTCGCAGACGGCGCTGGCCTGGTATCCAGAACATGTGGGCTTGCAGCAGCTGTATTCGGATCTCAAGCAATTGATGGAGTCGGTCCCGTTGAAGGCCAGCGAAGTGCCCCCGCAGGCCCAGGTGCAAGAGGCTGGGGTAGGGCGATAGCCCTGAATTGAGATGGTTCTGACCAAGCGCTCTATGGCTATCGACTTTTTTGACCCATTACCAAGTGTGGCCTGCCTGGGACGAGGCGCCAGCCTCCATGGAATTCCGACAGTATTGCCTGGCACGCCCTTTGCTTAATGTGCATACCGGCATCTGATTGCCACCCATCCATCCGAACATACGAGGAGTTTTCGATGTCGCAAACTACACCTTCCGCAAGCGCTGCCAGCTCCTACGAGCAACTGTGTTCGGCTGAGCAGGCCACCCGATTCACCGCCGCGCAAATTCGCGAGGCCATCGCTCACTGGGTGTCGCAAGACCGCATGGACCATGCCGAAGCCTTGGTGGCGGCAGGACTTGGTCTGTACCCCGAAAGTCAAGACATATTGGCCATCGGCGCGCTGCTGGCTGAGATCCAAGAGGACTGGGCGCAGGCGCAGCTCTGCATTGAGCGTCTCATGCTCGTGCAAGGCGAAGGTTCGCCGCCCGATACCTGGCGACACCTGGTGCGTGTCATGCGCTGCCGCCAGGCTTATCACCAAGCTTTCATGCATGCCCAAAAAGCGCTGCAGCGATTTCCTGACCACACCGAGTTGAGGGAAGAGCATGCTCAATTGGCAGCCTTGATGGAGCCGGCCGTCGTTCAAACCAAAGCCGAAGCCCTTGTGGTCTGAGACCGTTGCCGGCGGCAGGGCATTGCCGCTCTAACCTGATCTGGAGAAATCATGACAGTCATTAATACAAACCTGAATTCGCTGATCGCCCAAGGCGCTCTCAGTCGGAATAACCGTGCTTTGTCCACCGCCATGGAACAGTTGTCTACCGGTAAGCGTATCAACGCTGCCAAAGACGATGCAGCTGGCCTGGCCATCAGCAACAAGCAGACCGCACAAATTCGCGGCCTCGACCAGGCGGTACGCAACGCCAACGACGCCATCTCCATGATCCAGACTGCAGAGGGCGCGACCAACGAGGTCACCGCCATGCTGCAGCGTATGCGCGAATTAGCAGTGCAGGCGGCCAATGCGACTTACGTCGCGGCCGACCGGGTTGCCCTTCAGCAGGAATTTTCGGAGTTACAGCTTGAGATCAAGCGGATTTCAGACATGACCGAATGGAACGGCCAGAAGATCTTGGACGGCACCACAGGGTCAGCCGTCTATCAAATTGGCGCTAATTCCTCACAAACCATTACCGTCACATTTGTTGACCTGGCGGGCATGACGGGCTTGTCCGGTGCAGTGGCCAGCAGTTTGACGGTGACAGGCACCGGCGCTATTTCAGCGATGGACGACGCCATTGAAGCGGTGGACAAGTACCGCTCAGGTATGGGTGCCAAGATCAACCGTCTGACGCACGCCGCCGACAACTTGACTAATGTCTCAAACAACACCTCGGCATCGCGCAGCCGAATTTTGGATGTTGAATACGCTAAAGCCTCCAGCGAGTTGGCGCGTACGCAGATCATCCAGCAGGCCGCCACAGCCATTCTTGCGCAGGCTAATACTTCTCAGCAAAGCGTGATGAAGCTGCTGCAGTAATTGCTGCGGTTTCGCTTCTGCCTAGGCAGGTCCGATGTCCGAAGAAAAAACTCCGGCCGAACGGGGCCCCAATTGTTATCAGTGTCGGCATTTTGCGGTGAGCTGGGACCCTTCGTTGCCATATAGCTGTCGCCTTATGGGCTTCAAATCCCGCGCGCTGCCGGCCATTGAGGTCCTGCGTGTTGATGGTGTTTTTTGCAAGGGCTATGTAGCCAAAGAGGCGCCAGTACCTGTTGCCACGCCCATCATGAATCGTCCTGATCCTGCGGGTCGGTACAGTCGCGAGCACCTGATTTCCAAGTACTGCTGAGCTTTGATACGGCCCAAGCATCTTCTTTGTGAGAGAGGCCGCCCTCGGACCTATGGGGCTTGAGAGTTATCGCCTCATCGCTGCGAGGGCGCAGCTCCTACCCCCCTCCAGACGCTGTGCCTGGTTGGTGTTAGCTCCCACCCCCATCTCGACCGGTCTTTAGCTCCCCAGCTGCAATGACCCTAAATCCGGCAGTTGCCCGGTTGCCTGCAGTGCAGGTGGTGGGCTGAACGGCCCGAGAGTGGGCGCGATTTTGTCGCTCACGTAGCGCATGACCACGGCCCATGGATCTCCTGTCTTGAACTGCTCCGCAGTGACCTTTAGATGCTGCAAGGCCGCACGGATATTGGCGATCAGCGATTTGACGATGCTGGCCTTGCCATGCACGGGCGTGAGGTACAGCGTAGTCTGCCCGGCATGGCTTGCCGCCTTGCCCACCGCCGCCAGCAATAGCGGGCGACTCGTGATGGCCTCCATGCGTGCGCTCGGGTTGGCCGCTCGGCAATACCAACTCCACCAGTTGTAGACCAGCGCACAGGCCCGCGCCGTGGTCTGACAGCGGTTGATATCCTGCGTGGTGAAGCCACTCATCCCCCACTGGTTCTTGAGTTCGTCAAAGCCGTTCTCGCAGTCGGCACGGTCCCGGTAGAGCTGCCCGATGGCCTCGATGGAGTACGCCACATCGGTGACCATCACCGCGTACTCCCACAGCCGATCTCCCTCGTGCACGCTAGGGCCTGCCAGATCGAGCCGGAGTTGCTTGCCATCCACCCGGCGCTCGCGCGCGATCCCACCCCGGATGCGCTGACGCACGATGACCACACGCCGCTTCTTGCTCCATCCGTGCAGCTGCAACCAGTCTTCCACCATCTGGCAGCCTTGGTTGTCCGCACGGCTCCAGTCCTGGCGCTCGAACTGACGTGCCACCAGCCGCTGCACATTGGCCGTCTGGCGCAGCCGCAGCAGGTAGGGCTGATTTCGGCTCTCCAGTTCCAGCAACATCCCCTCGTTACCGTAACCCGAGTCGCCTCGAACCACCGCCGGGCGCTTGTCACCCAACTCATCGAGCAGCCGCCCCAGCGCGGCCTTGGCGTGCACGCTGGTGTGCTGCTTGCCCGAACTCACCTGCACGTCCAGCACCAGGCGCAGATTGCCCACCCAGAAAGTGTGCAGCACGTGGCTGGGCCGCTTGGGCTTGGCCGGGTTGTAGCCCAGCTCGGCACCCTCCTGGCGACCGTACAGTGGCTTGATCGTCGCATCGATATCCAACACCCAAGGCTTGTCCAGCGCTTCGCGCACCGAATGCATCAGCGCCGGGCGCATCCACGCCGTGCTGGCGGCCTCGTCGATACGCTCCAAGGCCCGGCGCAGCGCATCTTCGCTGACCACCTTGTTCATGCCAAGTGCCTGCGCAGCCACCGCGTCCCCGCGCAGCGCAGTGATATGGGCATAACGCCGGTGCCCAGCCAGCATCCCCATCATCAGCGTGCCCAACACGTCGCGTTTGTCCGGGGCGTTGCCGCTTCGGTATTCCAGCGGGCATTGTGAGACCCAGCGTTCAAACACGCCGGTGGCGGCCAAGAACTCAGCGAAAAACACCAACTGGCCATGCGGCGTGGCCGCCGCACCTTCGTCCCAGCGCACGTGCATTCGACCGCCCAGCGTGTCCACCACCTGCGGCTGTTCGCCGCCGCCTTCGACCCTGGCCAGGGCCGCCATTCGCCTGCGTTTGCTTTCACCCATAGGGTGAGTGTGCCAAATCTGCGCAAACCCGCGCCAGCGCTCGATTACCGGCCAATTACAGGCGCCGAACTGCGGTTTCTAGGTTGACTCGCTGTCGGGTTTCCGTCGAATTGCCGCTTTGCCGCGGGGCGGAAGGGGATTGCCGCAGGTGGCACAGAGCTTGCACATCAGGCTGCATCTGTCGACTTTAAGGTCACCTGTTATGAGCAATTCGCCGATCACCCAACAGCTGCTGTGGCTCGATCCCTTCCGGAGTTTGAGCGGTCCTGAGCAGGCCCAACTGGCTGCCGCTGGCTTAGTGGCCCAGGCTGTGGCCACGCTGGAAGAGCTCAAGCAGCTCGGCTCGCATGCCGATCTGGTCGCTTTGCGCCTGGAAGGCGGCACAGCCTTGCTGACCGAGGTCAAGGCGCTCTTGGCCGAGCAGGGCTCTAGCGTTCCCATCATTTGCCGGGTCGAGCGTCGCGACTTGGAGTTGGCCGTTGCAGCCATGCGCGCCGGTGCAGTCCATGTGATTGCCGCCGATGAGTTTTCTGCGCCGGCCTGGCAGGCCGCCAGCCCGCGTGCAAGCACTGCACCGGCCGCGGCGCAGGTGCTGGCCAAGGTCTCTGCACCGCGTACCGTGGTCTATGTGGATGCGGCCAGCCGTCATCTGCTGGCGCTGGCTCAGCGGGTAGCCAAGGCACCGGTGAGTGTTTTGATTGAAGGCCCCACAGGCGCTGGCAAAGAGGTGCTGGCGCGGGTGGTGCATGAGTCCTCGGACCGGGCGCGTGGGCCTTTCGTGGCTCTCAATTGCGCGGCCTTGCCCGACCATCTGATTGAAGACATGCTGTTCGGCCACGAGAAGGGCGCTTTTACAGGTGCGGTCAAGGAGCACCGCGGCTTGTTTGAGCAGGCCCAAGGCGGCACCATCTTCCTGGACGAAATTGCCGAAATGCCCATGCATCTGCAGACCAAGCTGCTGCGTGTGTTGCAGGAGCGCCAGCTGGTGCGCCTGGGCGGCGAGCGCGCGATTGAGCTCGATGTGCGGGTGCTGGCTGCGACCAACAAGGATTTGCGGGTGGCCATGGCCCAACGCGAGTTTCGCGAAGACCTTTACTTTCGGCTCTCGACCTTCAAGCTGCGCGTGCCGCCGCTGCGCGACCGGCCCGGTGATATCTTGCCCCTGGTGGCACGCCTGCTGGCTCGCCACGCCCAGGACGGGCGGGTGCTGGCGGTCAGCCCCGAAGCACAGGCTTGCCTGCAGGCCCATCGCTGGCCGGGCAATGTGCGCGAACTCGAGAACGTGGTGCTGCGCGCGGTGGTGTTGTGCACCGGTGAGGTCATCACACCAGCCCACCTGATGTTTGACGAGCCAGCCGAGTTGCAGGTGCCCTCGGCCCCTGAAATGATGCCGGCCCAAGCAGCAGCTCCGTCCCAGCCCTCTACCCCTTCTACCTACAGCGACGGCGGCATGGCCGCACGGCCGGCGGCTTTTGAGCCGCAGTCTGCGCCCTGGCAGCCCAGTGCAGCCAGCCCTCAAGAGGCCGAAGCAGCGACTGAGCCGGCCAGCTTGCAGCAGGCGGTGCAGATCAATGAACACCAGCTGATCCTGTCGGCCATACAGAGCACGCTCAGCCGCATGGACGCAGCCCGCAAGCTGGGCATCAGCCCACGCACCCTGCGCTACAAGATTGCCAGGTTGCGCGAGAGCGGCCTGGCGCTCGAGGCCTGATCACCGGAGCATGCCATGATCGAAAAAGTCACATCCAATGCCAATATCCAGTCCATGCTGGCCACGCTGCGCGCCCATCAGACGCAAGCGGCCGGTGGCGCTCAGGCGCTGGAGACGCCGGCAATACCCAAAGCCGACTTCGGCGACTCGGTCAAGGCGCTGCTCAACCAGGTCAACGAGGCGCAGACCAAGTCGCGCTCCATGTCCGAAGCCTACGAGCGTGGTGAGGAAGTGCCGCTGACCGACGTGGTGCTGGCCATGCAAAAGTCTTCCCTGAGTTTTGAGGCGACCTTGCAGGTCCGCAACAAGGTGCTCAAGGCCTACGAAGAAATTCTCAATATGCCGGTGTGAGCTCTGCTTGCCACTGACACACGCTGAAAAGATCACTGACCATGGCCACTTCTGCAACCGCTACCGCACCCATGCCCGGCATGGCCGCGCCCGCAGCCACAGGCGGCGCCCTGACCACCACCGGGCCCAATGCGCCCGCCGCTGACGTATCTGCCGCCCGGCCCGGCTTGGCCGGGCGACTATTCGCTACGGATGGTCCTTTCGGTCCGCTGCGCCAGGCGGTCGATCAGCCGGCGGTCAAGAAGGCTTTGCCCTTTCTGATCGTCGCGGTCATCATCATGCTGTTTGTGGCCATGTATCTGGCCATCAACGCGCCGACTTATCGTTCCATCAGCGCCGGCATGAGTGAGTCTGACACTCAGGCCGCGATGGAAGCCCTCAAGGGCACTGACTTCAAGCCGGTGCTCGACCCCGCCACCGGCCAGGTGACGGTGCCCAGCCAGCGCTTTCATGAGGCCCGCATACTCCTGGCGTCCAAGGGCATCCCCAAGTCGGCACCGACCGGTCTGGAATCGCTCAAGGACCAGTCGGCCATGACCACCAGCCAATTCATGGAGCAGGTGCGCTACGTGGCCGCGATGGAGCAGGAGCTGGCGCGCAGCATCATGGCCATTCAGGCGGTGCAGACCGCCCGCGTGCATTTGGCCATGCCCAAGCAGTCGGCCTTTGTGCGCGATCGCACCCCGCCCAAGGCCTCGGTAGTGGTTACGCCGCATCCAGGCCGCATCATGACGCCGCAGCAAGTGCAGGCCATCGTAAATCTGGTGGCCTCGAGCGTGCCGCTGCTCACCCCTGAGCATGTGTCCGTGGTGGACAACCAAGGAAAACTGATCACCGAATCGGCCGACCTCAAGCCCTTGGGCCTGACCTCGGCCCAGGCCGATCACAAAAGCAAGATGGAAGATTTGCTCAGGCAGCGGGTCAATGATCTGCTCGCCCCCATGGCCGGTGAAGCCAACGTGCGCTCGCAGGTGAACCTGTCGCTGGATTTCAGCCAGTCAGATACCACGACCGAAGCCTTTGATAACCGCGACAAAGGCCCCAGGACCCGCTCCGAGGTACTGGCTGAGGAACGAAATGCATCCAAGGACGCGATGGGCGTTCCCGGCGCACTGTCCAATACAGCGCCGGCCGCACCCACCATATCGACCAACAGTTCGGCCAGCACCCCGACCGGTGGCCAGGAGCGCAATGTGACCTCGCAGCGCCAGAGCCGCAATTACGAGCTCGACCGCTCGGTGCGCCATGTGCGCAGCGCCACCGGTACCGTTGAGCGTCTGACGGTGGCCGTCATCATCAATGAGCGGGCGCCTATCGTAGGCCCCAAGAACGACAAGGGCGAGTCGCCCGAACCCCAACCCAACCCGTACAAGCCCGCGGAGTTGGAGCGCATGCAAAATCTGGTGCGAAGCGTGGTTGGCTACAACGAGGCCAGAGGTGATGTGGTCACGGTGATGGCAGCCAAATTCGAGCCCGAGGTTCAGCCCGATTACAGCATCCCCTGGTACAAGGACGAGAGCGTGATGAGTAACCTCAAGAGCGGCTTGCTGGGCCTGGCCTTCGTCGCCTTCCTGCTGCTGGTGGTGCGCCCGGCTGTGATGCACTCCATCAACAGTGAGAAAGAGGCGCAGGAGGCCGCCGCCCTGGCCCTGGCCAAGCCGATGGCCGACGGGGAGCTCACGCCGGATGAAATCAACGCCATCCAGTTGGGCGAGGGCGAGACCCTGGAGCAGCTCAAGGCCAAGCTCAAACCCAAGAAGTCGACCATCTCGATGGAAATGCTGGACACTGCCAACTCCTATGACGACAAGGTGGCGCTGGTTCGCATGATCGTCGCCGAAGATTCGGCGCGGGTGGCGGGCGTGCTCAAGAACATGATCAAGGCCGGCTAAAGCCTGCCCACAGCGGAGACTCTTATGGCTGACGAAGTGAAAGATGCCAAGGCCCAGGAACTGCAGTTGGCGCTTGAAAGGGAGATGTCGCAGCTCAGCGGCACCCAGCGCGCTGCCGTGCTGATGTTGCTGCTCGGCGAGCAGCAGGCGGCCGAGATCATCCGCTACCTCAACCCCAAGGAGGTTCAGGCGTTGGGCGCCGCCATGGTGTTGGTGGTCGATCTTTCCCAAGAGGCGGTCAACTCGGTGCTCGACGAATTCGTGCTGACCATCAAGAAACAGACGAATCTGGGCTTGGGCACGACCGACTATGTGGAGAAAGTGCTCAAGCGAGCTCTTGGTGACGACAAAGCCGCGTCGGTGCTCAACCGGATCATGCCGGGCCAGAGCACCAAGGGCCTGGAGATTTTGTCCTGGATGGACCCGCGCTCTATCGCCGACATGATCTACGGTGAGCACCCGCAGGTCATTGCCATCATTTTGTCGGTGCTCGAGCACCAGGTGGCGGCCGATGTGCTGACCTACCTGCCCGATGAGGCACGGCCAGAGATCATGCAGCGGGTGGCCAGCCTCGATACGGTGCAGCCGTCTGCGATGACCGAGCTTGAAGCCATCATGAAGAAGCAGTTCTCCAACAACTCGTCGAGCAAGTCCTCGAGTTTTGGGGGCGTCAAAGCTGCGGCACGCATCATGAACCTGACTAAGACCGAGCTGGAGGCGTCGGTGATTTTGGGTCTGAACAAGCTCGATCCGGATCTGACGCTGCGCATTCAGGACAATATGTACACGTTCGAGAACCTGACCACCATGGAGAACCGTGGCATACAGCTGTTGATGCGCAATGTCGATACTGACCAATTGATGATCGCGCTCAAGGGCGCGACCGAGGCGGTGAAGGATAAATTCTTCGGCAATATGTCCGAGCGTGCGCGCAGCATGTTCAAGGACGATATGGAGGCCAAAGGTCCGATGCGCATCACCGACGTGGAAGAGGCGCAAAAAAAGATCATGCGGACCGCACGCAAGCTGGCCGATGCGGGCGAGCTGATGCTCGGTGGAGGCGCCGATTTTGTCTGATGTACTGCGCAAGGACCGTACGCCTGAGCGTACCGCTCGGGTCTGGCAGTCCGCTGACTTTCAGCGTGGCGGCGGTGCTGGCACGGCGTTCCAGCCCCAGGCTTGGCGCTCAGGCAAGGTGGCCCGGTTTTCGGTGCCTTCTTTGATACCGCCTGAGACGCAAGAAGAGCCGGTGGAGCCTACGGGCGCCGACGACGCCTCGTTGGCCGAAGCAGCCCTGGCGCTGCCGGCCCCGGTCGACGCGCCTGCCCAAGCCAGCGGACTGTTCAGCCAGGAGGACCTGGAGCAGGCCCGGCTCGAAGCCTATGAGCAGGGCAAGCAGCACGGCTTGCGCGAGGCGCTGGATCAGGCCCGCAGCGAAGCCGGCCGCCGGCAACAGGAAACCGTCGCAAGGGTCGAATCGCTCGAGCGCGGGGTACTGGAATTGACCCAGTCCAGCGAGCGCATGTACGAGCCTCTCAAGCGGCTGGCCCTGCATTTAGCTGAGCAACTGGTGATTGGCGAATTGTCGGTGTCGCCCCAGGCCATCGAAAGGCTGGTGCGGCGCTGCGTAGAAGAGCTCGACGCCCAGCGCGGCTCTCAGGTGGTGGTAGAGCTTCATCCGGACGACCTCGCAGCCATGCAGGCCTTGATAAAGTCTTCGCACCCCGAAGGCGCTGACGCCAGCGATTCGGCTAAGTCAGCCCCAAGCTGGATATTGCAGGCCAATGCCGCACTCATCCCAGGCAGCGTCAGGGCCAGCGCGAGTGACGCGGTGGTGTCTGACTTGATTGAACACCGACTGGACGCGCTGGCGCGTCAGCTCTTGGTTTCTCCTGCGCGGGCCAGTGAGCAGTCGGCCATGCGCAGCGATCGCGTCGCCGCGCGGCGGGCTGAGGTGACCCAGGTGCTCGATGCCCAGCCTCGCATGGCGCCGACGCCACGCAGCAGCCGCTTTGGCCCGGTGATCGATGCGCAGGCCTCCACTGTCGAGACGGTAGATCCCGAATCGGCTTTGCCCAGCCCCGAGCTGCATGAGCCAGACCCGGATTCGGCCCCATGAGTTGTGCAAGCCCGATTTGTGAATGCCTCAATTTTGGGAGCGCCTCATGTGGGGGTGCCTCTTGTGGGAGCGCCTCGTGTGGGAGCGCCTATTGTGGGAGCGCCGCCCCGGCGCGATGCAGCGCCCGATCAGAGGCCGGATCGCCGCGAGGGCGCGGCTCCCACACCCCTCATCTCGGCGCGGCTTTCACATGCCTCATCTGGGCGCAGCTTTCACTATCCTGTGGGAGCGCCGCCTCGGCGCGATGCAGCGCTCGATCAGAGGCCGCATCGCCGCGAGGGCGCGGCTCCCACACCCCTCATCTCGGCACAGCTCCCACATGCCTCATCTGGGCGCGGCTTTCACTGTCCTGTGGGAGCGCCGCCTCGGCGCGATGCAGCGCCCGATCAGAGGCCGCATCGCCGCGAGGGCGCGGCTCCCACACCCCTCATCCCGGCGCGGCTTTCAGATGCCTCATCTGGGCGCAGCTTTCACTGTCCTGTGGGAGCGCCGCCTCGGCGCGATGCAGCGCCCGATCAGAGGCCGCATCGCCGCGAGGGCGCAGCTCCCACACCCTTCATCCCGGCGCGGCTCCCACATGCCTCATCCCAGCGCGGCTCCCACATGCCTCATTAAAACCGGCTGTTTCCCTCACCCACCCATAACACCATGATCGATTTTGCCGAAGACGTCGAACGCAGCCTGGCCACCATTCGTGCGCCCCGGCCTGAGCGTTGCGGTACCCTGGTGCGGCTGGTTGGCCTGCGGCTGGAGGCGCGCGGCATCATGGCGCCGATCGGCACCTGCTGCGAGGTGATGGGCCGTGATGGCCAGCGTATTGAGGCCGAGGTGGTCGGCTTTCAGGACAAGACTCTGTTCCTGATGCCCTTTACCGATCCTGTGGGCATAGGCCCGGGCGCGTCGGTGCGCATCATGCCCGGCGCTGGCCAGGTTTGCTTGGGCCATGAGTTGCTGGGCCGGGTGATCAATGGCCGCGGCGAGCCGCTTGACGGCCTGCCTGCGCCCAAGTGCGATACCCGTTTGTCCATGCATGGCCTGCCGGTCAATCCCATGGAGCGTGGCCCGATCAACAAGGTGCTGGACGTCGGCGTTAAGGCCATCAACGGCTTGCTGACCCTGGGCCGTGGGCAGCGCATCGGCCTGGTGGCCGGCTCGGGCGTCGGCAAGAGTGTGCTGCTGGGCATGCTGACCCGATTTACCGAGGCCGATGTGGTGGTTATCGGCCTGATCGGTGAGCGCGGCCGGGAGGTGCAGGCCTTCATCCAGGAAACCCTGGGCCCGGAAGGTCTGGCCAAGGCGGTGGTGGTGGCATCGCCGGCTAACGTCTCGCCGGTCTTGCGCCTGAAAGCGGCTCAGATGACGCACCTGATCGCCGAGTATTTTCGTGATCAGGGCAAAGATGTCTTGATGCTGGTCGACAGCCTGACCCGCGTGGCGCATGCGCAGCGCGAGGTGGGCCTGGCCATCGGCGAGCCGCCGACCGCCAAGGGCTATCCGCCTTCGGTGTTTGCGCTGCTGCCTAATTTGATCGAGCGCGCCGGCCCCGGGCGGCACGGTCATGGCTCGATCACCGCGATTTACACGGTGCTGGCCGAGGGTGACGATGCGCAGGACCCGATTGTGGACATCGCGCGTGCATCGCTGGACGGACAGGTCATGCTCTCGCGCAAGCTGGCCGATGCGGCCCACTACCCGGCCATAGACCTCAATGGCTCGATCTCGCGCCTGATGCAGTCTCTGCTGGCGCCCGACCAGCTCAAGACGGCCAACCGCTTTCGGCGCCTGTGGTCTCTGTACCAACAGAACCTAGACCTGATTCAGGTGGGCGCTTATGAGGCGGGCAGCAACCCCGAATTGGACGAAGCCATACAGCTGCGGCCGGCCATGGAAAACTTTTTGCGCCAGGACATGCACCTGGGCGAAAACGAAGGCGCGACCCGCGAAGGTCTGCACCGCTTGTTGATGGGCCATTGAGGCCCGATAAATTCGATTGAACCCAAGGAAAGCCATTCATGAATCAAGTCCGTAGCTGCTGGGGTGTGCTGCTCAATAAGGCGCAGGAGGAGGTCGGTCGCATCCAGGCCGAACTGCAGCAGCTGCGCGAGCGCATGCTCAGCCTGCAGGCCAGCGCCCAGCGCTTGCAACAGCTGCACCAAGACTATCTGCGGCCGCCCCAGGCCGGCGAGGTGAGCACCGGCATGCTGGAGACGCTTAACCGCCGCCAGTTTGCCGATCAGATCCTGGTCTTGATTGACCGGGTCGAGCGAGACAAGGCCCAGGTCGAGCAGATCACCGCACAGACCCGAGCACGCTTGCTGGCGGCCGAGCGCGAGCGCATGAAGATGCAGGCCCTGGTCGATCAGGACGCACAGCAGGTCAAGGCCAGCACACGACTGCGCGAGCAGCGCCAGCTCGACGAGATGGGCACCATGCGCTTTAACCTGGGTGGCGGGGCGTGAATGGCACCGGCCCAGTGCTTGCAGCCTCCTAAAATTTCAGTATGACTCCTTTTTTGTTGACGCCTCGATTTTTCAAAGCCTTGCCTGCGGCAGCTCTGGCTTGCCTGCTGGCCGCTTGTGGAGGGGGCGGGGGTGGGGCTGGGGCTGGGGCTGGGGCTGGGGGTGGAAACACCGGCCAGGCTTCGTACACGCGGCTACAGCCCGGTTTTTTCGCCGCTTCTGTGAGTCAGACTCCCTCATACCCCGATGTGGTTGCCTTTTTGGATTCTGACCAGAAGTGGTGGGTTGTGCGTCGGGAAAATGGCACGGACGCCGCTGTTTACGTCGGTGCTCTGACTCAGGACGGCCAGGGAGGCGCAAGCGCGCCCGCGCTCAAGGCCTTTGTCTCGGGTAATGTTCGAATCGGGTCTGCTGCGTTGACTTCGGTTTCGGAGCAGGGCTTCGTCGCCCGATTGAGCTTGAGTGCTGATGCTGCAGCCCAGCTACCTTCTTTGACCGCCGACTTCTCCGCCCCTCGGCCGGCTTCGACGGCCTACAGCGCTGTCGTCGCCCCCGACCTGACGTCGCTAAACGGGTCGTGGGTTGGCACATGGATTGACGGTTTGCGATCGTCGGCATTGGCCACGGTACGTATCACCAATGGTGTGATTACTCTGCCAACCGCCGTTCTCGATTGTTCCGTTTCGGCCGGCTCCGCGGCGGTGCTTGATTCAAATGTGAACCTTTATCGGGTGACCTTGGTTTTCCCCAGTTTCCCTAATTTGTGTGCGAGGCATGACCAATCCCTTGCGGGAGTTCTGGCGGTCTACGCCTTGCCCAATGGGAGACGACGGTTAGAACTGATAGCAGTTAATAGTTCTGGATCTGGCATTGTCTTTCGGGGCGAACAATAACTCAGACTCAAGTTTTGGCTTCTCGACCCGATTCACGTCAACCGCATAGGTTTCTTCAGCCATGAAACGCACCCTGTTCGACCTCCTGCTCGTCATCGCCCTGGGCGCTGCCGCTGCCTTTGGCTGGATGCGCTATCAGGCTGGCGCTGGGGTGGCGGCCCAGGTGGCTGAACTCACCCCCAAGACGGCGGGCGCTGTCACCAAGTTGGCAGAGTCCGAGAAAGCCCTGCAGGAATTGCAGGACGAGTTGGCACCTCTGCGCGAGCAGGCCCAGCAGCTGAGCGCCTACAAATCGGCGTTTGCCAATGGCGAGTCCCTGCGTGACCTGGAAGCCGCCTACAAAAAGGAAAAGGGGCCGCTCAGCCCCGAGCGTCAGCTGGGTCTGGGGGTTATGCGCCTGCTCAGCAAGGACGGCGCCGACCCGGCTGCGGTCGATGCCTTTAGGAAGGCGCTCGATACGGCCGACTGGGGTACGCGCAAACAGGTGATCTGCGCAGCCCAAAATGCCTTGGCATCGGCTGGACAAAAGGTGGAGGTGCTTTCGAGCTGCCAAAACCTAGAGGCCGGGGCCAAGCCAGAACAGGGCGCTGCCGATGCCAAGGTGGCTGCCGGGCCCGACACCCAGGCCAAGGATGCCAGCGGCCAGGATGCACCTTCGGCCAAGCCGGCTGCGGACGACAAGACTGCCGCTGAGCGCCGCCTGGAAGAGGCGGCCGCCAAGAAAAAGGACGTCAAAGCGCCAAGCACGCTACCGCCCTGGGCTTACGAAGGGCCCCTGGGTCCAGACAACTGGGGCGAGCGCTATGCGATGTGCGGACGCGGGCGTAACCAGTCGCCCATCAACATTGCGGGGCCACTGCTGCGCGTCAAATACGAGCTGATTCATGATTACCGGCCGGGTCCGCTGGCCATCGTCAATGACGGTAAGACCTGGCAGGTCAATGTGGCGCCCGGCAGCAAGATGCGCATCGACAGCATGCCCTATGACCTGATCAGCATGAGCTTTCAGCGCCCTAGCGGTGAGCAGATCGATGGCAAGTCTTTCCCCATGGGCATCCATCTGTTGCACCGCGACAAAACCGGCAAGCAGGTGACGGTGGTGGTGCTGCTGCGCGAAGGCAATGAGAATCCCGGCATCAAGCAGTTGTGGAGCCACGCACCGGCCAAAGAGGGGCCTGAAGTCCAACCCGAGGGCGTGAACTTCAATCCGGCCAACCTGCTGCCGCGCGAGCTCAAGTTTTTCACCTACGACGGCTCGCTGGCCGTCCCGCCTTGCTCTGAGAACATGCGCTACTACGTGTTTAAGGAGCCGATCAATATTTCGCGCGAGCAGATCATGCAGTACCCCTTCAAGATCAGCTCGCGGCCAGTACAGCCGCAAAACGGCCGGCCAATTGCGACCAACTGATCCGGGACCGCACCATGAAACGCCTTTTTCTGGAACTGTTCCTCTTCATCGCAGCCGCCGTGGGTGCGGGCTATGCCTGGCATTTGCACGGCAAGGTGGGCACAGATACCGCCAAGGTTCAGACCATGACCGAGCGCGGCGAAACTGCTGAAAAAAAGCTCGAGGAAGTCACCGAGGCCCTGCAAGTCGCGCAAAAGGAGCTCGAGCCATTGCGCCTGCAGTCGCAGCAGCTCAGTGCGGTACGCGCCGCCTTGAGCAACGGCGTCACCGCCAAGGATCTGGAGGCGTCTTACGCCAAGGAAAAGAGCCTCAGCCCTGAGCGTCACCTGGGGGTCGGTGTGCTGCGCCTGCTGTCTTCTGGGCAAGCCGACGAGGCCACGGTTGAATCGCTGAAAAAAGCCCTGGCCGCCGCCGACTGGGGCAGCCGCAAGCAGGTCATCTGCGCTGCGCAAAATGCATTGGCCCTGGGCGGGCAAAAGGTGGCAGTTCTGGCCGAATGCAAGCCCGAGACGCCCAAGCTGGCCGCCAAGGAAGCGCCCAATGAAGCCGCAGAGAAGAAGTAAAGCTCCAGGGCTCTGGCATCGCCCCATCGCCGCGAGGGCGCAGCTCCCACAGCCCTTACCAAAGCCTCGCTGAGACCTTGTGGGAGCGCCGCCTCGGCGCGATAGGCTTCTGATCAAGCGCCGCATCGCGGCGAGGGCGCAGCCCCCGCAGCCCTTACCAAAGCCTCGCTGAGACCTTGTGGGAGCGCCGCCTCGGCGCGATAGGCTTCTGATCAAGCGCTGCATCGCCGCGAGTGCGCAGCGCCCACAGCCCTTACCAAAGCCTCGCTGAGACCTTGTGGGAGCGCCGCCTCGGCGCGATAGGCTTCTGATCAAGCGCTGCATCGCCGCGAGTGCGCAGCGCCCACATCCTTTATCCTTGACGACCTGACAACAAGGAGCGTCCCATGAGCTGGCCAGTGATGGTGTTTGACATTGAATCCGTTCCCGATATCGCCGGCATGCGTGCCCTGGGCTTGGCACAGGGCGAGGACGATGCCCAGGCCTATGCGGCCTGGGCGGCGCAGCGGGCGGCCGATGGCAAGAGTGACTTTGCACCGCTGCATTTGCAGCGGGTGCTGGTGATCTCTTGCGTGTTTCGCAATGCGGAGGGCCTGCGCATCCATTCCTTTGTTGACCGTGAGTCCGGAGGGCACAGCCAGGAGGGCAAGATCATCCAGACGTTTTTCAACACGGTTGAAAAGCATGTCCCCCAGCTGGTCAGCTGGAACGGCGGTGGCTTTGACCTGCCGGTGCTGCATTACCGTGGCCTCAAGCATGGCGTGGTGGCAAGCAAGTATTGGGACATGGGCGATGGCGGCGACCATGACAGTCGCGAGTTCAAGTGGAACAACTACATCAGCCGATATCACATGCGCCATCTGGACCTGATGGACTTGCTGGCCATGTACAGCCCCAAGAACAACGCGCCGCTCGATGCGCTGGCCAAGCTCTGCGGCTTTCCGGGCAAGCTGGGTATGGATGGCTCAGCGGTCTACGGCGCCTACCGCGACGGCAAGCTCGAAGACATCCGGCGCTATTGCGAAACCGATGTGATGAACACCTATTTGCTGTACTGCCGTTTCCAGAAGATGCGCGGCGGCTTGCTCGAGGCCGAATATGCCCAGGAAATGGACTTTGTGAAAAGCGCTTTGTCCGCCTTGGCGCCAGCAGAGCCGCACTGGCATGAGTACCTGGCGGCCTGGGGCTGAGCCAGGCTAGCCAGACCAGTCAATGCCCTGCAGCAGCCTGGCCAGCTCAATGGCGCTGTGGACCCTGAGTTTGTCGTAGACCGCAGCGCGGCGCAGCTCGATGGTCCTCACGCTGTTGCCCAGCTTCTCCGCGATATCTTTGTTCGCCAGGCCTTCATAGAGCAGGTTCATCACCGCCCGCTCGCGACCAGTCAGCGATGCAATCCGCTCCAAGATATCTTGGAGCTTTTGCACATTTTGCCGTCTGGCTTGCGAAATCGCGAAGTAGCCCCTGATCTTTTCAAGCAAGGTTTCCGCAGAAGCCGGCTTTTGAATAAAGTCTGTAGCGCCCAACGTCAGAACCCGCGTGACCAAGGGCACATCGCCATGAGCCGTCAAGAAAATCACCGGCATCACGCAATCGGGCGCCCGCTCGCGCAGTTGGTCAAACGCCTCGCTGCCGTTCATGCCTGGCATGCGCATATCCAGCAAAATGCACCCCGGCCCCGCAATCAAGGCGGGGTCTTGCTTGATGCGTTCGATGAATTCGGTTCCCGACGCAAAGCACTCACACCGGATCTGCTCGCTTTGCAGAAGAAACTGCACACTGGCCGACATTCCTGTGTCGTCATCGACCAAGATCACATAGTTCGCGCTGTCTGCTTGTGCATTCACCATAGGTCAACTGACCTCCGCAGACTGCGCCAAGGGCAAGCGCAATATGAACTCGGCGCCACGCTCTTGCCTGTTGTGCCAAACGATAGAGCCGCCTTGCTGCTCGGCGATGGTTTGACACAGGTTCAACCCGACTCCTAGGCCATCTGCCTTGGTGGTAAAAAATGGCTTGAACAAAGAGCTCGCATTGGTCTTGCTCACCCCAGAGCCGTTGTCGCTGACCGCCAAGAGCACCGCCTGCGCTTGCTCGTCATACCGGGCGTTCAGTGTGAGTTGCCTCAAGCCCTTGGGCGTGTCTTCCATCGACTCAAGGCCGTTGTTGGTCAAGTTCACGATCACCTGCTCGAGCAAGGTGCGTTCACACATCACCGTCAGCGAAGCCTCTGCGCTGATCCTGATCTCGCAACCGTAGCGCCGAGCTTGAATTTCAAGCAGGGGCCTGAGCTTGGCAAACAGATCCGCAATGCGCACGCGTTCTACGCGGCCGCGCTCACGCCGCACCAAACTGCGAATGCTGCGAATCACTTCGCCGCCACGTTGGGCTTCGTTGCGTATATGGCCGAGCGCTTCAAGCAAGCCCGGTGGCTGCTCCTGGCCTCGTCGCAGGATTCTCTCGCAGGCATGTGCGTAGTTTTCAATTGCGCCCAGCGGCTGGTTGAGCTCATGCGCGATGGCCGCCGACATCTCACCAAGGGTGGTGATCTTGGCGCTCGCCTGCATCTTGGCTTCCAACTCCCGGTTCGCCTCTAGCGTCTGGCGGTGCAGCCAGCGCCCGCGAACCCACAAGCCGACCATCAAGCCTGCCAAAGCGCTGATCAGGGCAGCCAAGCTTTGCTCGGCGATCGCCGTTGGCAGGCCTTTTTCTGGAGCGATGGCAGCCACAGGCAGACGCAGTCCGCCACGAGAAAATTCCACCGTCAGCCATGCCCGGTCGGGGCGCTGCATCAGTCCATTGCCTATGACTACCCTCACACCAGCCGGCCAGCGGTCTTGCATCGTCGGGGCGATCCCCTCGAGCAGCTTGTCCATGTCGAGCGTGGCAAACCAACTCCCTGCCTCGTTGCGCCGCGCCGGAATGATCAGGCTCACCGGCACAGGCGAGCCGACCGCTGATGCCTCAGCCATCCGGTACTCGGCGCGCCCCGTCAGAAGGGCCGACTCCAGCAGGGCCAGTTGGCCTGACAGCATGCGCTCGGCCTGCGCCGCCGCAGGGGCCGTCCTGTAGATTAGCTGGCCCTGGCGGTCCCGCGTTTCAAGGGTTTGTAGGAAGCCAAACTCCTGCTGCAGTTTTTGCGTCAACGTCTGCAAGTCGGCGGCGCTGCTCAGCAGCGCTTGAGACTCCGAATGCAAACGCGACTCCAACTCGGTCAACTTTTCCTGCGCTTGTGCAACCACCAGCTCCAGGTTCACCTGTGCCGTCAGGCGTTGGCGGCTTTCCTGCTGGCTCTTGGCGAGCAGCCACCCCATCAGTCCGCAGAGCAAAGCGGCCAGGCCGATGGCAAAGAGGGCTGGCTGCCAGTAACTAGGAGTGCGCTGGGTCATCATGGCTGCGCCTCAGTTGAGATTCGCCTCGGCTGCATTGAGCAGTCGACCCCAATCGCCCAGCGCCTGATTGCTGCTGGGCTTCATGTGCTGTTCATCAGCCTGCAGCAGGCGCTGGCTAAACCCGGGCGATGAACACCCCCTGGCCTCCAGCCTGCCTGCTTCCTCATACAGGCTGTAGCGGGCCACCATGTTGTTACGCCGGCTCACGAAGGCTTTTGACAGCGCCTGCAGGCCGTCCCGGTTGTCCTCGACGGCCACGCAAGCTGAGGACTTGGGCAGCAGCGGCAGCACCGGGCACAGCTGCGACCTGCGGCGGTCGGCTTGCGCCAGCAAGCGCACCAAACGCTCAGACAGAGGGGTCAGAAGGCGGTCATATTCCCGGAGATCCCGCTCGAGTAAATCTGTAGGCAATGGTTGCGAATTTGCAACATTTGGTGGCGTCGGTGCCACACAGGCCTTGCTCAGCCGGTCCAGCCCCCGCCGCAATTCGGCCTGGACCGACCTATCGCGGGCATCCTGGGCTGCGACCGTCTCTTTGACGGCAAGGGCAAGGCTCTGGTCGCGAGCCCCAGTGGGGAGCCTACCTCCTGAATCATTGGCCAGAGCCGGCGATATAAGGCCGGTACCGAAGCAAAGCGACAGCAACAGCGCCGCTAGGCGTACAAGGATCAAGAAGACTTTCATTAATACAGACTATTTTACAAGTCATCGATCCTCTGGCCGGCTTGGGGTGCCTAAAAAAGCCCGATACCGAATTATTCAGAGACATTTTTACAAACTTCTTGACGCTTTCTGAAGATTTGATACAGTTGCGGAAACTACATAGTCTATCCATGAGTTCCCGTCCAAAAGCCCAAGGGCCTGCCAAGCCAGGCCACGCACCTCAACCGGTGGACCTCAGGTCGGCCGGCGTGCGGGTGTTCGCAAAGCGTTTTTGGCAGACCGTGGCGGCGACTTTGCTGCTCACCGAAGCCGTGCGAGCTGCCGAGCAGAGCCGGCTGCAGGCTCAACTGACCTCGCAAAAGCATGAACCAGACAACACTCAAGCAGAGGCGGCCGACGCTCAGGATTCGGTTTCTACAGATGCCTCTGAGGCACTTGCATCGCCCAAGCTCGATCTTGATCAGGCGCACAGCGCCCACCTGTTGGCCGATCTGCAATCTTTGCCCGAGGCCTCGCTCAGCCGCCTGATTCGTCGCTGGCTTGAGTCGCCAGAGTCCGACCAGCAATTGGTAGCCGCTGCAGGCCCTGTAGGGGCCAGCAGCCTTGCCGCAGGCCTCTCCAGTGACGCCAAAGCCCGCTCGGCCTTCAGAGACCTGTTCAACGACGAACTGTCGTCTCGAGGTGCGCCGGTCATCGCCGATAACGAAGGTGATGCTGCGCCCACCCAGCAAGCAGGCGGATTCGAATTCAACCCCTCCATGCTGCTGGGTCTCCTCGGCCTCGCAGCCGGCGGTGGTGGAGGCGGTGCGGCGGCTGCTGCGGTTGCATCTGCCAGCTCCACGGTAGCCGGCTTGGTGGTGAAAGGTTACCTGCAGGGAGCCATCGTCTGGCGCGATGGTGATGGCAACAAGAAGTTCAACGGCAGTTGGCAGGACGCAAACCGCGACGGCATGGCACAGGCCTCCGAGATCAGTGGCGCCGGCCCCGATTCTTACGTCATCACCGACGACAAAGGCAACTACTCTGGCCTGGGTGGCTCCGGTGACATATACGCTTTTGGCGGCAAAGACATCTATGGCACCGGCCTGCCATTTACCGGCGTGCTCAGCGCCCCCGACACCCCCAACGGCGTTGTCACCCCCCTGACCACTTTGGTGGCCAATCTCCGGGGTCCAAGCGAGACCGCTGCCAGCGCGGCTATCCGGGTGGCCGGCCTGCTGGGGCTGACCACGGTGTCGGCCGACGACGTGCTTAAGCTCGACCCGATTGCCACCGCATTGGCCGGGGGCGCCAACAAAGACAGGGCCTTGCTGATCTATGGCAAGGCCGCCCAGGTGGCCAATGTCCTGGTGGCGGGAACCTCGGCGGTTCTGGCCCTTAACCCCAGCGCCAACGAGCAAGACGCAGCCAAGCAGGTCCTTGATTCCCTTGCACAGGCCCTGGTGTCTTCAGCGGGTACGTCCGATCAAGGCGATCTGTCGGCAACCTCAGTGTTGCAGCAGGTTTTCACGGCGGTGGCGGGCAGCAACGCTTCGGCGCTCACGCAAGCGGTTGCCAACGTCAATGATGCCGTTCAGAGCTTGGGCGCAGGCTCCGGTACGAGCCTGGAGAGTCTGACCGCCCTGGTTCAAACCGAATACCTCATTCAGAGAGATTTGGCCAACGCCATCTCTGACGGTAATTTCTCGGCTAGCGATGTTGCCGGCTTCACCGGCGCGGCCCTGCAAGACAAGATAGACGCAGCTGCGACGGTGGTCGGCTCGGTCGCTGGCCCAGAGCCGGGCCAGCGGGGCGCTCCCAACCGGCCGTTCATCGACGCTGCTACCGCCGAATCCGCACCAGCGGCCACCGTCTCCCTCGATCCCACCGCAGCCAGCCAGAGCGCATCCGTCAATGTCACCGTGGCACTCGGCAGCTCCGGCGCTGTGGCTGGTGATGTGGTTCGACTCTACCTAGGCGATCATCTGCTCGGCTCGGCCATCGTGGGCGCATCCTTGGGCAGCGTCTTTATCGCGGTTAGTAAGAGCCAGCTCAGCCAGTACGTCCTTGCACCGGCTCAGCAGGATCAGCCTTTCCTGATGACTGCGTCGGTTGACTCGGCAGCCGGCAAGGCGGGCCTGAAGTCCAAGGCCTTGCCGCTGGTGCTCGACACCGCCACGACCGAAGTCAGCGCGGCGCTGGTGAGCGATACAGGCCTCAGTGCCACAGATGGCATCACCCGTGACCTCCCCGTTTTTGCGGTTATGGGCGCAGAGCGCGGCGCGACGGTCCATTGGCGCATTACCTACCAAGGTCAAGAGACCATCACATTGCAAGTGGCTCAGGCCAGTTCATACCAAGTGCCACTGGCTGACTTGATGGGCGCCAGCTTGGCCGATGGAGGCTACAAAGTCGAAGTGCGCCAAGTTGACCCGCTCGGGCATACCTCCGCCTGGATAAGCACCGGCCAGTTGGTGTTGGACACCGCCGCGCCCACCGGCGGTGCGCTGACCCTGGCCAGCGACACAGGCCGCAGCGGTGCGGACGGGATCACATCCAACGGCCAGGTCCAGGTCAGCGGTCTAGAGTCTGGCGCGCGCTGGGAATACACCACAACCGCTGGCACCTCCTGGGCC
>Ga0164293_10000135_pt1 | contig 50032 bp, 42 predicted proteins | sample GEODES118metaG_FD_111487 | JGI IMG/M metagenome (GOLD analysis project Ga0164293, IMG submission 111487) | Eutrophic lake water microbial communities from Lake Mendota, Wisconsin, USA - GEODES118 metaG | ecosystem: Environmental > Aquatic > Freshwater > Lake | place: USA: Lake Mendota...
AGAGGTTTATCAAATGTTCTTTTGATGCTTAAAGAGCTTGATCATATAGCTGCTTCAGTCAGGCATCTCTTCTATCCACATGTATGCAGGAGTTGTTATCGCGAGATCAGCGACCGCGAACATTACATTTGCTTTACATGCCTGGCTGAACTTCCGTTCACCCAATTTGCATTGTCAGAGAATAACCCCATCGACAAAAACTTTTATGGTCGCGTGCCTATCGAAGCCGCCATGAGCCTCTTGTACTTTACGCCTGCTTCTATAGTGCAAAATCTGATCCACCAGGTAAAATATAAAGGGCAGGAAAAGCTGGCGATTTACCTTGGAAAATTGATGGGCCGTGCCCTGCTAAGCGCCCCCAGGTTTCACGAGATAGACCTGATCTTACCCCTCCCCCTGTTCAAAAACAGGGAAAAACAGCGCGGATACAACCAATCCGCCCTCCTGGGACGGGGAATTGCTGAAGTAATGGGCATTCCGGTCAATGAAAAGGCACTCAAAAGAGTCAAATCATCTTCCAGCCAGACCAGAAAGTCGCGCGAAGAACGCTGGGAGAACGTGGAGGGCCTGTTTACCCTATCAGATCCCGATCCATTGGAAAACAAATCCATCCTGCTGGTGGATGATGTGATGACCACCGGTGCTACGCTCGATGCCTGCTCATCCCCCCTGCTGAAAGTTAACGGGATCAAGCTCTATATCAGCACACTGGCCTATGCCATGCAGTAATTCAAGGAGCAATCATTACTTTTGAATAGCGCATGAGGAAGACCATCATTTTAATCCCGTCACTGATCCTTTTCCTGTTTCTTTCCTGTAAAAAGGAAACCTTCATTACATCTTCAGATGCCCGGATTTCCGTTTCCATAGATACCGTCCGATTCGATACCGTTTTTACCCGAACCGGGTCGGTTACGCAAACGCTGAAAATTTTTAATGACAACAACCAAAAGCTTAGGCTAACGTCGGTGGAACTGATGGGCGGAAATGCATCACCCTTCCGTATAAACGTAGATGGTAATATAGGTCCGATTGTTCCGGGCACGGAGATCGAGGCGAACGACAGTGCTTATGTTTTTGTAACGGTTACCATAAACCCCACTGCAGCAAACGCACCTTTTATCGTAAGAGACAGCATTCGTATCCAATATAATGGCAACAGCAGGTTTGTTCAGTTAGACGCCTACGGCCAAAACGCCAGATACCTGAGAGGGAATATCCTTACTTCAAATACTACATGGGATGCCACCCTTCCTTACGTGATCCTGGATGGATTGCTCGTTGGTACCAATGTGACCCTAAACATACAAAAAGGAACCCGCGTTCATCTGCACGCAGATGCACCATTACTCGTTGATGGAACTTTGATCGCAAATGGTACAAAGAGCGACAGCATCACGTTTCAGGGCGACCGCCTGGACAAAGATTACCGCGACCTTCCCGCGAGCTGGCCCGGCATCTTTTTCCGTAACAACAGCACCGCCAACAGCCTGAAATACGCGATCATAAAAAATGCCTATCAGGGCATTGTTGCAGGAAGATCCACAGGCAGCTTTCCCAAGGTAAGCCTAAGCGAATGCGTGATCGACAACATCTACGATGCAGGCCTGACGGGGGTCAACAGCAGTATCAAAGCAGTGAACTGCTTGATCAGCAACTGCGGCTTAAACATACTTCTCGCTAACGGAGGCGACTATGAGATCACCCATTGCACCGTTGCCAGTTATTCAAATGTTTACCTGCCACATAAAAAGCCGGTACTGGTCATAAGCAATTGGGACAGTACCAACCAGGTGAATACATACGATATGAAAGCAGTGTTGAGAAATAATATTTTCTGGGGCGATTATGGTAACGTAGACGATGAAGTGGTCATCTTCAGAAGGGGTACAACTCCCTTCAATGTTACCATGGAAAACAGCTTATACAAAGCCAAAAACAATCTCAGCAACATTAACCTCATCAATAACCTGATGAACACGCCTCCTTTATTTGACAGCATAGACGATAATGGCAAGGTTTATGATTTCAGGATCAATAAAGGTCGCTCTCCCGCTATCAACAAAGGAAAGAACCTTTCCATCCCAGTTGACCTTGAAGGTAAACCCAGGGATGCACAGCCCGATATTGGGAGCTACGAGAAAAGGTAATGTTGTACTTTTGTCATCCGCTCAACCAATCATCGGCTCGGGTGTTATATTTAAAAACAACTCATCATGATAAAAATGATCATCGCAATAGCAGCAATCTGGCTTTTTGCTGCTACTTCCATTTACGACTTCAAAGTACCTTCTATCGATGGCCAAACCATTGACCTGTCGAAATACAAAGGGAAGCACATCCTGATCGTGAATACCGCTTCCAAATGCGGATATACCAAACAGTATGCTGACCTTGAAAAACTGCACGAGCAGTATAAGGACAAACTGGTGATCCTTGGTTTCCCTGCCAATAATTTTGGTGGTCAGGAACCCGGGACCAATGCAGAGATCAAGGAATTTTGCAGCAGTAACTATGGCGTCAAATTTCAGATGGCCGGCAAGGTTTCCGTGAAAGGTGATGATACCCACCCCCTATTCCAATGGCTGACGCAGAAAGAAAAAAATGGTGTGATGGATGCCGAGATCAAGTGGAACTTCACCAAATTCCTTGTAGACGAGAAGGGTAAACTGGTGGCTGTATATCCCAGTAGTGTTAATCCGATGAGTGAAGAGATCACCAAACATTTGAATTGATTTTGAGGTTCGGGGAAGTCATCGGCCAGATGGCCGTTAAAAATAACCTGGTGGGCATGGTAAAAGGCAATCGCCTGAGCCATGCCCTTCTTTTTTTAGCGCATGAGGGCGCCGGCGGACTTCCCCTGGCACTGGCGCTCTCCCAGTACCTTGTATGCGAAAAAGTGACCCAGCCCTCGGCCGGCTCACTTTTTGGAGATGCTGTACCCGTTGAACCACCTGATGAAGCCTGCGGGCAATGTCCTGCCTGCCAAAAAGCAGCCGCCATGGTTCATCCTGATATCCATTATTCCTACCCGGTGATCCCCAGAAAGTCTGGCGATAAACCAATAAGTACCGACTATGGTGCAGAATGGCGGGAGTTCGTAGGGCTTTACCCTTACGGAAATGTGTACGACTGGCTTCAATTCATAGGAGCAGAGAACAAGCAGGGAAATATAACGGCCACGGAATGCGGGGAGATCATCCGGAAACTTAACCTCAAAAGCTTTGAAAGCGTCTATAAGATCCTGATCATGTGGATGCCCGAATATCTCGGCAATGAAGGAAACAAACTGCTCAAGCTCATCGAAGAACCACCGGCCAATACTTTGTTTATACTGGTGGCACAGGAAGAATCCAAGATCATCCCAACCATTCTTTCGCGAACCCAGTTAGTCAGAATCCCCGCCCTTGAAACCAGGGACGTTGCTGAAGCACTGGTCAAGCGGGCCAGGGCATCGGAAGATGCGGCCCGGCAGGCAGCATCAGTGGCAGACGGAAACTACCGTGAGGCACTTCAAATTATGCAGCATGCAGAGTCGGACTGGGAAGAGACCGTCAGAAGCTGGTTGAATGCTACGTTGAGGACCGGACCGGCGGAACAGGTCAAATGGACCAATGAAGTAAGCGGACTGGGAAGGGAAAAACAAAAGCAAATGCTGCGGTATTTCAATCACCTGCTGGAACAGAGTGTGAGGCTGCGAATTTTAGGGCGCGAAAACCTTCATATTCCTGCCAATGAGATCGATTTTGCTGAAAGACTCAATAAAATGGCAACCCTTGGCCAACAACAGGCCATCGTAGAACAGCTGGATAAAGCGGTATACCATATAGAAAGGAATGCGAACGCCAAAATGCTGTTTCAGGCGCTCACCATCCGGATCTACCATATCATCAAAGACAACGCCCTCACAATAGTGAACTGAACATTGACCTTTTAATCGTAATTTCGCCCCTCAACCCCGTAGAACGGGGTTTCTTTATAAATCTTATATATATATTATTATGGGCTGTAGCTCATGTGGAACAAATAAAAACGGAACGCCCTCCGGTTGCAAAAGTAACGGCGGGTGCAGTAGCGGAGGGTGTAACAGGCTAAATGTTCATGATTGGCTGGCAAATTTGCCCTTTCATGACCCCGAAAGTGCTTGCAAGATCATCGAAGTGTCCTTCAATAATGGCAGCAGAAAGGATTTCTACAGGAATACCACCCTGCAAACCTTTATCAAACATGAACTGGTCACTATTGAAGGTGTAAGCGGTTTCGATGTGGGTGAAGTAAGCAGTACCGGTGAAATGGTCAGGCTTCAGATGAAGAAAAAGCAGGTAGACGAGGCCTCGCCCGATATCAAGAAAGTACTGCGCAGGACCAGCGACCTCGATATACAGAAATGGAAAGAGAACAAAGCCCGGGAGTCAGGTGCCCTTGTCAGGGCTCGTGCCATGGCGCGCCAGTACAACTTGCAGATGAAGGTCTGCGAGGTGGAGATCCAGGCTGATGGCAGAAAAGCAACGTTTTTCTACACAGCAGACGACCGTGTTGATTTTAGGGAACTAATCAAAGCCTACGCTTCCGAATTCAAGGTTAAAGTGGAGATGAAGCAGATCGGCGCAAGACAGGAATCCGCCAAAGTGGGCGGCATCGGATCCTGTGGCCGAGAGCTATGCTGCAGTACCTGGCTGTCAGATTTCAAAAGCGTGACCACCACCATCGCCAGATACCAGAATCTCAGCATCAATCAAACCAAGCTCAGTGGCCAGTGCGGCAGGTTAAAATGCTGTCTGAACTATGAGTTGGATACCTATTTGGACGCGCTCCAGCATTTTCCGGACCATTCGGATATTCTTGAAACCATGAAAGGCAATGCCGTACTGGTTAAAAAAGACATCTTCAGGAACATCATGTGGTATGTGCTGCCAGACAGTAATATGCATTACCCGCTTTCCATCGAAACGGTAAAGAAGATCAAGGCGATGAACCAGAAAGGAGTCAAGGCTGAACAACTTGAAACTACCGAAGTACAAACTTCAGTGAAGAAAGAGGTTGAACCGCAGTTTGTTGAGCTGGTAGGACAAATCAGCCTTCGTACCCTGGAAAGAAACAGCCAGAAGAAAAAACAAAAATCCAGGGATCAGCGTGATAACCAGCCGAAAGACGGAAACCAAAGATCCCGCGACAATAAGCCCCGCGAGATGAACAGGAGCCGGGAAAGCAGTAATAAGGAAAACAAGCCCCGGGAGAATACCCCGCGTGCTAATTCAACCCGCGATCAGACGAATCCGAATAAGGAGCCTAAACGAATCATCGGTCCACCAAAGAAAAAAAATCAGTAAAATCTTAAACCGTTCCCTAAGGAGAACGGTTTTTTTATCCGTATGCCTCTCGTATCAACAATCCCCAACATCGTGCGACTTACCTTTCTTGTTATCATAGCTTTTCTCCTTCTGTGGGTACTTGTGGCCCCTGGTTGTATGACCTTCAGAACGTCGGACGAGAAAGCTATAAAATCTTTTGCCGGTAAAGGGCTTGATCTCAAGACTGTCACGATCAAAGTAAATAAAAACGATATCCATTTTGTATCGGTCGGAAACGACACGCTTCCTACGATGGTCTTTATTCATGGCTCACCGAGCAGCTGGAACGCCTTCCAATCGTATATGGAAGACCCTAAACTGCTTTCCCTGTACCGTATGGTGGGGATCGACAGGCCCGGCTTTGGGTATAGCGGATTCGGAAAAGCATTCCCCCTTCAGGATCAGTCTCGCCTGCTAATGCCCGTTTTTGACAAGATCAAAAATGGCAAACCTATTTATCTTGCAGGACATTCATTGGGCGGACCGCTGGTTCTAAAAATGGCTGCTGATGCCCCGGAAGTATTCTCCGGGATCATGCTCATATCAGGATCTGTAGATCCCGCCCTCGAGCCGGTTGAAGAATGGAGAATCTTCATGGATAAATTCCCCTTCCGTTACCTGCTGCCCGGCTCGTTCAGACCCAGCAACACGGAACTGATTTATTTCAAGCAGGATGTGATCTCACTGGTTCCGGATTTCCAGAAAGTCATTTGCCCCGTTTACCTGGTACATGGAGAAAAAGACAATTGGGTGCCGCCGGGGAACACAACCTTTGCAAAAGAAAAACTGGTAAACTCAGTAAAAGTCAAACTTGTCATGCTACAGGGTGGGACTCATTTCATTCCCTGGACTAAAAAGAAAGAAATTGTAGATGAATTGGTGGAAATGGCGGAATACCCATTGAATAATCGCTCAACTACTTCAGTGATCGGTAAACGGACTCCATCATTCTAGGCCTCACATTTAACTCCCCAAACTTGTTGCTTCTGTTGGGATGAACGCGGTTCGACAACACAATGAAGATCATATTTTGAACGGGATCCGCCCAGGCCGCTATACCCGTGAAACCTGTATGCCCAAAAGTCAGGGGCGATACACTGGCAGAAGGATAAGGCTCTTTCCTGACGAGATTATCCTTTAATGGCTTATCAAAACCAAGACCCCGGTGGCTGATATCGCTATTATAGGCAGTAAATCTTATGATCGTTGTGTCTGACAAATATCTTCTTCCATTCCAAACTCCCTTATTCAGGAACATTTGCATGATCACAGCAATATCATATGCATTACTGAACAGGCCGGCATGCCCGGAAACACCGCCAAACATAGCAGCGCCCTCATCGTGCACATCACCGCGCAACAGCTGGTTGCGGAAATATCCTTCATCCTCTGTGGGAACGATACGGGACATGGGAAAACGTTCTCTCGGCTTGAAACCCGTTGTGGTGAGACCCATCGGATCATAAAAATGCTTTTTCGCAAACTGATCCAGACTTAGCCCACTGATAGCTTGCACAATAAGTCCGAGAAAAATAAAATCATTATCGCTGTACACCAGTTTTGCGGGCAGCGTCAATGGACTTGAAGCAATACGTTTATACATGGTATCCCTCCACGACTGATGCATGAACATACTGTCTGCCACCCTCAGTGAATATATGGGCGATGATGTTTTGCTATAGATGCCATCCTTCGGAATGCCTGTGAGTGTATCAATCGTTTCCTTGTAAAACTGAATATAGGACTTCAGTCCTGCCTGATGTAACAGGATATCCCTTACTGTTATATTCTCTTTGTCTGTGCCCAATAACCAGGGAATATACTGACCGATCTTCGCATCCAACGAAAGCTTTCCTTCATCATAAAGCTTCATGATCGATAACGTAGTAGCACAGATCTTGGTAACAGATGCCAGGTCAAAAATGCTTTCAGGAGATACTTTCTCGGTACTGTCGTACGTGTAATATCCATGTGCTTTATGATATGCGATCTTACCGTCTTTTGCCACCAGTACAACCATACCAGGCGCAGCATGTTGGTTGATCGCATCACCTGCTATGGTATCTATGGACTTCAATACACTAACATTCATTCCAAGGATCGATTCCGATGGCAGCAACATCCCGTTTCCAATACCTCTGCCTGCCTGTAACAACGGCGAAACAGTAACCGGGAGTGTTCCTTTACTAAGAAGGTGCCCGTTCAACATATCTGCCGCTGTTTCCTGAACGATACGGTCATCTTCATAACATACCAGCAGGTTCCTGGCAGTTTCGAAATTCCTTGCTGCATAGGGATTGCCGAATACGAGCACGGTATTGCTGACCTTACCCTGCAAATTATTCACCAGGCTGATTGCGGCATTACTTAGTCCAAAATTACCAGCAGGGTATCTTCTCATTTGGTGAACGCCTATAACAACCGCATCATATCGCTGTTGCAACAATGGGATCATTGACACGATCCGGAGAGAATCCTGTTTATAGTCGACACAAAAAACGTCTGCATTGTAGTCAGACCTCATTCGATTTGCAAAAGCATTGCCTTTACTTATTCCGAGGCCGATGTATGCGATCCTGTTTCTGGTTCCGGGAACGATCGGGAACGACTGTTGATCCTCATTTTTCAACAAGGTGATCGCATGCTCAGCCACTTTCCTACGTATGGAATCACTTTCGCGGTTAAGGTCAGCCACCATATTCCTTGTATCAACCGGCGTCCAGTTGGCGAGTCCCAGATCGAACTTCGCATTGAGTAGTTTCAGCACACTTTGATCGATCTGTTCCCATTGAATATCCTTCTTCTTAATGGCCTTTCTGATCTCTTTGATGGAGCCTTCCACATCTTCAGGGAGACAGAGGATATCGTTACCTGCCTTGATGGCTTCACGGGAAATCTCACCGCCGGGAAAGTATTTCGTAACGCCTTTCATCTCCAGTGCATCAGTGAAGATCATGCCGTTGTAACCGAGCTCTTCTTTCAGCAGTTTGGTGACATTATTATAAGAGATCGATGACGCACGGTTAGCGGTATTGTCTATTGCCGGTATGGAAAGATGGCCGATCATCACCGCGTCCACTCCCGCTTCGATCATTTTCCTGAATGGATACAATTCAAGGGAATCCAGTTGTTTACGTGTTTTATTGATCACAGGAAGATCGTAATGGGAATCAACGGCCACATCACCATGACCTGGAAAATGCTTGGCACAGGTGAGTACACCTTCTGCCTGCATACCTTTCATATACATGATGCCGTATGAGGCTACACGCTCCTTATTTTCTCCGAACGACCGGTCGTTGATCACCGGGTTGTCCGGGTTATTATTCACGTCTACATCAGGCGCATAGTTCATATGTACGCCAACCCGTTTGCATTGTTTCCCAACCCATCTTCCGTATTCGTAAATGATGTTAGGATCGTCAACAGCGCCGAGCATCATTTGCCTTGGCAATGCCCTTACGCTGTCCATTCGCATACCGATCCCCGTTTCCGCATCTATGGATATCAAAGCCGGTATGCCGGCGACTGCTTGTAAACGGTTCAATATCTGTGTTTGCACAACGGGGCCGCCCTGAAAAAGGCAGATCCCACCCACTTTATATTTCTTCAGAGCCTCTTCAACCTTATCCCCAAAAAAACTAACCTTCCCCGTTTTACTGTCGATCGTCGAAAGCCTCACTACAATCAGCTGGGCTATTTTCTCATCAGGCCCCAGGCTTCTGAAAACACTGTCTACCCAATCTTTTTTTGAAAGCCGGGAAGATTTCTGGGAATACGCATTAAAAAAAATAATGAGGCTTAGAAACAGAGCGGCGAACTTAGGCATCAGCTTAATTTATCGTAATTTTATAGCTTTTAAAATTAAGTGTTTTGAGCGACATCATTCAACTGCTTCCGGATAATATTGCCAACCAGATCGCTGCAGGCGAGGTGATCCAGCGACCTGCCAGCGCTGTGAAGGAGCTGTTGGAAAATGCAGTGGATGCCGGGGCAACTGAGATCAGGCTGATCATCCAGGACGCCGGAAAATCACTTGTACAGGTAATTGATAATGGCCGGGGAATGAGTGAAACAGATGCGCGCATGAGTTTCGAACGCCATGCTACTTCCAAGATCAGGAAGATAGATGATCTTTTTCATATAAAAACGATGGGCTTCAGAGGCGAAGCGCTGGCATCTATTGCAGCGGTATCGCAGGTGGAAATGAGAACGAAAAGAGATGAGGACGAATCCGGGACCTATATCGAGATCGACAACAGCGTTGTTAAGGTGCAGGAACCATGCTCTGCAAATACCGGCACCAGCTTCTCCATGAAAAATCTTTTTTTCAACGTGCCCGCCAGAAGGAATTTTCTAAAGAGCAATGCGGCGGAAACCCGGCACATCGTAGACGAGTTCATGCGCGTTGCATTATCTTTCCCCGGAGTGTTTTTCTCTTTTACCAGCAATGGCCAACAAGTGTTCCATCTTGAAAAAGGGAATCTGAAACAGCGTATTGTTCAGCTGCTGGGCAGTCAATACAATGCTAAAGTGGTCAGCGTGCAGGAGCAAACGGACTATTTGAATATAGCTGGATTTGTTGGTAAGCCTGATACCGCAAAAAAGACCCGGGGCGACCAATATATATTTGTCAATAACCGATTTATCAGAAGCGCTTATTTGAATCACGCGATCATGAACGCCTACCATGATCTGATCCCTGCGGATTCTTATCCACTGTATGTACTGTTCATTGACATGGACCCGGAAACCCTTGACATCAATGTTCACCCCACTAAGCAGGAGATCAAATTTGCGGATGAGAAGGTCGTTTACGCTTTCATTCAGGCGGCCGTGAAACATGCACTCGCACAATACAGTATAATGCCTGCGCTGGATTTCGAACTTGACCCACAAGTTCAGCAACTCGATGCCATCAATAAGCCATTCACAGAAGAGAAAAAGCAATCTGCTTCTTCTTCACTGCTGTACCAGTCGTTCACCAAAAAACACCAGGCGCATTTCATTGAAAAGAACGGTGGATTAAAAAATTGGAAAGAGTTTTACACTGAGCCCGGCACACAGGAGTGGCAACCCCGCATGCAGGAATCGCAGCCCCTCCTGCACCAGGAGTCTGCATTTATGTCACCTTCCGGCAAATTGGAAATTGATACAGATGCGGTTCACGTTCAGATGCATAAAACATTCATCCTTGTCACCACCAATCGGGGTTTTCTGGTAGTGAACCAGCAACTTGCCCATGAGCGTATTCTGTTTGAGCGTTTTACAGATGCGGCGCAGGTAAAAGCGATTGCCACACAAAGAAGCCTGTTTCCTTCAAACATTGATCTCGCTCCCGCAGATGCCGTGATGCTGGAAGAATTATTACCGGACCTTTCTCAACTGGGTTACCTGATCGAACCATTTGGAACGAACAGTTATGTCATCCAGGGTACGCCGGCCGATGTTGAACAGGGCAATGAAAAACAGGTGGTCGAAAACTTGCTGGAGCAGTATAAACATTTCACCAGTGAGATCAGGTTTTCGAAAAGAGAAAAACTCATCAGGTCCATGGTCTCGCAGCGCGTGGTAAGGGCCGGGAAAACATTAGAAGAAAAAGAGATGAAGTCGTTAGTAGATGACCTGTTTACATGCAGGCATCCCAACACAACACCCGATGGCTCACCTACTTATATTGAATTCAAGCAGGATTCGCTCCTTAAAATGTTCAACCAGTAGCCAGACTCAAATCCGTCTTCCCGTGGTTTGAAAAACAGCGAGTATGAATTCGTCTGCCCTATGGTTGATCAGTAATTGTCGATGATACTATGTAGGAAATCGGACATGCGGTTGCGAATGTTCACTGTTGGCTGCTTATGGTTGTTGACCAGTATAGAGAAGACCAGGACCTTGTTTCGCTTGGTCACCACAAATCCACTCAGGGCCATCACTCCGGTCAGTGTTCCTGTTTTTGCATATAACCTGCCACTATCCGCAACATAGGTTCTCAGGGTTCCCTCGCCACCGGTAGCAAAAATATGGGTGATCCTTTCCCAGCTGAATTCATTCTTCATCTTGTCGAGTACCCAAATAAAATCCCGTGGTGTGAACAGATTGAAACGGCTTAAGCCGCTACCGTCGGCCCACGCTGGCTTATCCGGTATACCCCCAAGCAGGTTGCTGGTGATGGACTCCACAGCAGAAGGCGTGCTCAGTTTGCCATTGAGAGCCTGACCCGCCATGAGCAGGGTTTGCTCTGCAAAAAAATTATCGCTTCGGTGCATCATGGGTTTAAGCATGGAATCAACAGGTCTGCTGTATATCACTTCAGGTACTCCCTTGTATTGCACCTTACTATCGGCCTCTATAGGAATGATCACCTTATGAAGACTATCCTGCACCAGTGCAACGGCTGTCTTTATGCCGTTGGTGATAAAGGGTACGTCTGTGTCTGCGTTTCGCTCACGGCCCTCATAGATGGTAAAAGCGTTGGCTGCGGGTTTTCGTTCCACACGAAATCCGAATCCGGGTTTTCCGAAATCGACGGGGCCGTCGAGCTCAGGGTCTGAATAAATAAAAGTATCTACTGTATCGGCAGGTGTGGTGGTGTTTTCCTTTTTTGACTTCACCTGGTACCAGCGAACTACGTTTCCGTAAATGGGGAATGGACTTCTTTCTGCCATGTAGTAGGCGCTGTAATCATCCCAACTCCAGCCCCTTCCCAAGGCGTTATCGTTCCAGGGAGCAGGATCCATGTAAGTTTTCTTATCTAACATTCGGATAAAATCGGCAACTGGCTGATCCGGGTAATCTTTATGCAGAAAGGTGGGATCGCCCGTGGGCACCAGTACGATAGCCGTGTCCATGTCAACATAGAACATGCCGGGCAGATTCTTTCCCAGTAATTTCATCCCGGCATAGCAGCTGAAGATCTTCGTATTGCTGGCAGGAACAAAGTATTTATCGTCTTGGTGCCTGTAAATGAACTCTCTGGTGATGGGATCGAAAACGGAGATGCCGATATGACTGTTCAGGAAAACGCTGTCATCTTCCAAATGGATAATACCGGATTTGGTGATCGGCTTCGCGGATTTACTGACAGACTTCCCGGTGGAGCAGGAGGTGATCATCACTGCCGCAGCCATCAGGAATTGCCAAAATATTGATCTTACCATAAACATTATTCTCTTTCCTGTGCCCTTAACCAGCGTTCAGGTGTTTCATTGCTGCTGGCAAGCATATAATCATTATGAGAGCAAGCTATGAAATTCCGGTTTGGTAATTGCATCCACCACCTTCCTGTTCGTTTACTCTGGAGAAAGGTTGTTTCCACTTCGGAGAAGCTGGTATGGAATTCTAAAAAACTCTCCCGCTCCTGGATCGGCGCCTCTTGTTTTCCTTTGTATCGGCCGTCAATGAAATACCAGATCATCTGGGCGATCTGTTTTGCCGTCAACATATGCTGGTCGTACTCCACGCGGTATCCGTAAAAGCCGATACTGTTCAGGATCTGGCTCATACCTGCGTACCGCGTGAGGGTACACATTTCTTCTCCATTCAGTCCGTTTGGCGAAATATGGTTGGCAGGGGCGAAAGCATTGGCAAGTGCTGAAATATCTACGCTCAGCATGCCGGAGTTCCTGATTACCGGTTCCATTTCCTCCATATTCTCTTTGATATGCCCGAGGCGGTAACAGTCGAAACGCAATTTATCCATAGTCTCGAGCATATCGGGATGAACCAGGTAACTCTGGAAAGCGAGATGGCTGTAGTTCCTGATATAATTAGGTTCGCCGGTAAGCATTTCCATCAGGAAATTATCATTTCGCATCGGGCTTTCAATGGTAAGGTCGATCAGCGCATCGATACAGGTAGCTTCGATGATCGTTTTCCTATCCCGGTATGCTTCATACTGCGCCAGGGTAAGATCATGTGAACCGCCGATGATCACGGCTGTTTTTCCCATATTCAGGATCTCGGTCACAACAGTTTTCAGTGCGGCATAGGTATCAGTGAGGGTAGCACCCCTTTTCACGTTCCCTACATCTGCGATATGAAAATCACGGTGCCAGAAATAAAGGCTGTAAAATTGGTGTCTGATGCTATCCGGTGAAGCATTACCATGGTCCATTCCATGCAAACCACGCTCTTCGCTACAGCCCACCAGCACCAGGTCCGCTTCAGCCAGGCTCGGAAACTCGTCGACATAATTGTCTACGAACTTGCCTATCTGGCCATCCTTGTAGCCATTATCCTGGGATAAGGCATAGGGATCCACGGGTTCTAGAAAATCAGTGAGGTGAAACAGATCACTCATGGTAAGGATTTTGGCAAAACTAACAATATTTAATCAGCCTCGGGGCCATGTGATTATTGATAATAAGGGTTTATTTTCGCTGTAGTTATGGAGCAGTTATTAAACCAGATCGAAGAATACAAGAAAGAAATTGCAGGCGCAACCGCCGCCAATACAGAGGATGTAGAAAACTTCCGCATGCGTTTTCTTGGTACCAAGGGGATCATTAAAAGCCTGATGGGTGAGATGAAGAATATCGCCCCGGATCAGAAAAAAGATTTTGGTCAGGTGATGAACAGCTTCAAGGTATTCACGGAAGAGAAATTTGAAGCCCTGCGGACTTCTCTGGGTAACACAAATAACGGGCAAGAGCAGGCGAAAGACATTACGCTGCCCGGTGATCCCTTGAACACCGGTGGCCGGCATCCTGTAACGTTGATGCGTAACCGGATCGTTTCCATTTTCCAGCGCCTGGGTTTTGCCGTAGCGGAAGGTCCTGAAATTGAAGATGACTTTCATAATTTCACCGCCCTGAATATCGCGGAGAACCACCCCGCCCGTGATATGCAGGACACTTTTTATCTTTCGCAAAATCCTGACTGGCTGCTGCGCACACATACCAGTAATATCCAGATCAGGGAAATGAAAAAAGGCAGGCTGCCTATCCGAATCATTTGTCCTGGCCGCGTTTATCGTAACGAGACGGTCAGTGCCCGATCGCATTGCTTTTTCCATCAGGTAGAAGGGCTTTACATAGACGAGAACGTATCATTCGCAGACCTTAAGCAGACGCTTTATTTCTTTGTGCAGGAGATGTTTGGCAAGGACGTGAAAGTAAGGTTCAGGCCGAGCTATTTCCCATTTACCGAGCCCAGCGCGGAAATGGATATCAGCTGCATGCTATGTAATGGCAGTGGCTGCTCGGTTTGTAAACGTACCGGCTGGCTCGAGATCCTCGGGTGCGGGATGGTTCATCCCAACGTGTTGGAGAATTGCGGAATAGACAGCAACAGGTACACTGGTTTTGCGTTTGGCATGGGCGTTGAAAGACCGGCCCTGCTGAAATATGGCATTAACGACATCAGGCTTTTCAGTGAAAACGATATTCGCTTCCTGCAACAATTCAGCTCAGCAACATGAGGAGCATAGTTGTATGTGGAGCAGGTACCATGGGCAGCGGCATTGCTGAAACTGCCGCCCGAAGTGGATTTGATTCGCTGCTCTTCGACCCCAGCCAGGAAGCGCTGGACAAGGCCCGTGCCCGGATCGGAAAGAACCTTGACTTACTGCTCGACCGTCAAAAGATAACGGCCATTGAATTGGAAGATATTCTCGGCCGGATACGATTTACCGCTGAACCCGAAAAATGTATTGGAGATATCGTTATTGAAGCGATCATCGAAGAAATTGGGGCCAAGAGAAAACTCTTTGCAGAACTTGCCAGTATCAATCCATCGAAAACCATCCTCGCTTCCAATACATCCTCCTTATCACTGGGAGAGATTTCGAAAAATATCGATGACCCCTCGAGATTTTGCGGATTACATTTCTTCAATCCTGCTCCTTTGATGAAGCTGGTAGAGATTGTTCAGACGGACGAAACAAGCATGCAGGTGGTAAGGCAAGTCATGGATTTCACCAGGGCGATGGGGAAAACTCCTGTGTTGTGTAAAGACTCTCCCGGCTTCATTGTGAACAGGGTTGCCAGGCATTATTATCTGGAGGCCCTGCAATTGGTGGAAGAAAGTATAAGTGACTTTGCGCAGGTTGACAGGCTGTTGGAAAATGCCGGGTTCAGGATGGGTCCCTTCAAACTGATGGATCTCATCGGAAACGACATTAATTTCACGGTGACGAGTTCACTATACGAAGCCTTTGGCAAAGCCGCCAGATTCAAACCTTCGGCCATCCAGGAAGAAAAGATCAGGAATGGCGAGTTCGGCAGAAAATCAGGAAAAGGATATTTTACTTATTAAACTCATTTCATGGTATTTGTAACAGGAGGTTCTGGATTATTAGGAGGCTATCTTCTCCGGGAACTGATCAACCAGGGAATGAAGGTCAAGGCTTTGCACAGAAACAGATATCCTACGTTACTTACGAAAGAAGAGATCGATGCCATCGAATGGATACAGGGAGACCTGTTTGATGTTGTACTGCTATCCGAGATCTGCAAAAGCTGTAGCGAGGTATATCACTGTGCCGGGATGGTCTCATTCAACCCCTCTAAAAAGGACAAAATGATGCGGACCAACGTGCAGGGCACTGCAAACCTGGTGAATGCCTGCATCGCTGAAAATGTAAAAAAGCTGGTACATGTGAGTTCGGTATCGGCATTAGGCAGAAAAAGGGATGGCATGACCGTTACGGAAGAGTCACGCTGGACAGAAGAGAACAATCTGTCTAATTATGGCAAAAGCAAATACCTCGCAGAAGTGGAAGTTTGGCGGGGAATGAGCGAAGGATTGAATGCAGTGATCGTAAACCCAACGATCATTTTGGGTGTAGGAGACTGGAACGACAGTTCCGCAGCTACTTTTAAAAACGCATTTGGGGAATTCCCCTGGTACACGGATGGGGTGAGCGGATTTGTAGACGCCGCAGATGTTGCCAAACTAATGGTCTGCCTGATGAAGTCTGACATCACCGAAGAAAGATTTATTGTAACAGCGGAGAATCTGGGTTTCAGGGAAGTATTTAATTTAATGGCCAAATTCTTCAATAAGCGCCCGCCGCATCGAAGAGTGTCTCGTTTAATGGCCGGGTTGGTTTGGCGACTTGAAAAGGTCAAGAGCCTGTTCACAGGCCAGGACCCGCTGCTCACCAAAGAGACCGCGGAAACAGCCCAGATGAAAGTGTACTTCGACGGATCTAAACTCCTTAAAGCTGTTCCCGGATTCGTTTACAAGCCTTTAGAGGAATCCATCGCTGAAAGCTGCAAAGAATATTTGCTCAGGGTTAACAATTAGAGAACAATATTTGCATGTCAGCAAGGTTATCCATATCAATATGAAAAAAATCATCATAGCAGCATTCCTGTTCCTTGTTCCGGTATTCATGTTCGCCCAATACAAGGTCAGCGGTATCGTTTTAGACGAGAAAACCCAGCAACCTATGTCGGGCGCCTCTGTATTCTGCCAGAATACCACCATTGGCACTTTAACCAACAGCAATGGTGAATTTTCCATCACGGTCCCTTCAGGCGGTTATGATATTGTGGTGAGTTACACAGGCTATGAAACCCAGAGTCAGCGGATCAGCAGGCAGACGGAAAACATTGAGACCATGAGGTTTGTGCTGAAAGAAAAGGACAAAAGCATGGAAGAGGTTTCGGTGGTTGCCACTACCGAAGTGCGGAACGGGTTGGAGAAGTATGGAGATTTTTTCAGGGAACATTTTATCGGACTAACGGAAAACAGTGCTTTATGCCAGATCGAGAACCCCGGGGCCCTCAGGTTTTTCTTCAGCAAGAAAAGGAACAGGCTGAAGATCATCGCCAGTGAGGACCTGATCATTATGAACAAATCCCTTGGGTACCGCATTCGTTATCAACTCGATTCTTTCATTCATGAATATGGCACCACCGTCACACAGTTCACGGGCTACCCCCTGTTTGAGGAGTTGAGTGGAACAGAATCTGAAAAAGAAACCTGGAAACAAAAACGGGAAGAAGCCTATCTGGGATCCCTCACTCATTTCCTGAAATCATATTATGAAAAAACACTGAGGAGTGAAGGGTTTATGATCCAGTTTACCGACAAATCAGGGAAGTTACGTCCGTTGAACGATCCCTATGAGTTTACAAATATCGAAGACGAAGAGCTTGAACTCAAACCGCCCGGAAAACTTCGAGTTGCCTATTTGAATGAACTGCCGGAAACGGCCTATCTGACCAAGAACAAGTTGTCACCTTCAAATACGATCCAGATCTCCGAGCTTGAATTCAGGGAAAGCATCATAGTAGAGAAAAACGGCTACTTTTTTGACCAGCGCGATCTGCTGACGATAGGCTATTGGGGCTGGGAGAAGCTTGCTGATTTCATGCCATACGATTTTCAATTGGCTCAATGACTCATTGGCTCATTATTTAACTCGGAATTGTTCCAGGATTTTGAAACACACAGATAAACTAAGATGAAATCTATAGATTGAATAAACAATTAGCCAATGAGCTAATTAGTTAATTAGTCAATTTCTTAAGCTTCTCCCACATCTCGGGGATCCTTCTGATCCAGATCAGCTCGCGCTTCTTTATGCCTGCTTCATCAGTAGGCGTCCCCCAGTACACCTTCCCGCCCTCCAGATCACCGGGTATGCCGCTTTGGGCGAGTACAACAGCGTTCTCACCAATGGTCAGGGTTTTACTAACGCCCACCTGGCCCCAGAGCACCACGCCGTCTTTGACCTCAACCGCGCCGGCAATACCAACCTGCGCAGCGAACAAGCAGTTCTTGCCAACCACCGTATCGTGGCCGATATGAACCATGTTATCGATCTTGGTTCCCCTGCCAATCACCGTATCATGTGTTACGCCCCTGTCTATGGTACAGCCGGCACCGATCTCCACGTCGTCGTGGATAACTACCCTTCCGCAGCTTTCCATTCTCTTGTACCATACCTCACGGTCTTTCTTCGTATTATAGTAAAAAGCATCAGAACCGATGACCGTGCCTGACTGTATCACTACATTGTTGCCAATCACACAATGATCCAAAATCACTGCACCAGGCGCAATTCTGCAATCCTCACCTATACTTACCTGATGGCCAATAAAAGAACCCGGAGCTATATAACTGCCCTTTCCGATCACGGCAGAAGCACTCACCATTTCCCTTGCCGGAGTGAAAGGACGGAAGTGATGAACGATGGCAAGATATGCGTCGAAAGGCTTGGGCACTATAAGCAAAGTCTTTCCTGGCGGGCATTCCACAACATTATTGATAATGATGAACGAAGCATCAGATTGTAAACACTTATCGTAATACTTCGGGTGATCAACAAAAACAAGATCGCCTTCTTCCACTTTGTGTATCTCATTAATGCCGTTCGCAAATGCATTTGCATCACCGATCAATTCCGCGTCCAGGAATGTTGAGAGCCATGTCAAAGAAACTGGTGAAGGAAATTTCATGCAGGAAAATTTTTGAGTCTTACAAATGTACAATTGCTGAGAACAGAATCAGAAAATGCTTAAAATACGATTTGAAGGCTGTTTGAACCAAGTAATTCACATCCTCAAAAAAAATGTGAATAAAATTTATCAAAAAAATTTTCGAGTTAGAAAAAATTATTTTTAATATTGTGGAGGGAATTAATATTCCCGGACTTACTAACCCATCCATATAATAAAGCTCAGTGCAAACTGAGCTTTCTTATTTTAACACACGAACTAGTTTACCTACCTTTCTCTCACAAATAAATTTCACGTGATATGCTCAAATCCATGACGGGTTATGGAAGATCAGAACAGTCTGTCTCAGATAAGATCTTCCTCATTGAAATCAGGTCTCTGAATGGCAAGCAGTTTGAGATCCTGCTGAAAATGCCGCAGCTTCTGAAGCCATATGAATTTGAGATCCGCAATATCCTTTCATCTTCGCTTGTACGTGGAAGTGTAGAATGTGTCATTACCCTGAAACAGAACGGTGCTGCCAGGCCGGTTAGCATTAATACTGAACTTGCCCGTTCCTATTATCAACCGCTGGCCAGCCTTTGCGAAGAGCTGAAACTCGATCCATCACATATCCTGAGCAGCCTAATCAAACTCCCGGAAGTGGTCACGCCTTCCACCGACGTACTTACGGAAGAGGAATTTGAAAAGTTCAAGGTCTTGCTGAACCAGGCCATCTCAAACATCAATACCCACAGGGTGGAGGAAGGAAAAGTGTTGGAAGAGGACCTGATGCTTCGCATAAATAACATCATGCAGCACCAGGAGAAGGTAAAGGAACTGGAACCCCAGCGTAAGAAACGGATCCGTGAGAATATGGTAAAAATGCTGGAAGAGAATGTTGGGAAAGATGGTTTCGACACCAATAGGCTGGAGCAGGAACTGGTTTATTATATCGAAAAACTGGATATTACCGAAGAGCAGGTTCGCCTTCTCAACCATTGCCAGTATTTTAAGGACATCCTGAATGAAGTGGATGATGCCAAGGGTAAAAAACTTTCTTTTGTACTTCAGGAGGTGGGCAGGGAGATAAATACCACTGGGGCCAAAGCCTATGATTCCGCCATGCAAAAATTTGTAGTGCTGATGAAAGATGAGCTGGAGAAAGCCAAAGAGCAGGTATTGAATGTTCTTTAAACACCCTATCCGGGGGGCATGCGGAGAACCCCAACTGCTTGCCGCTATCTGTTCCCTGCTTTCGCCAATATCTTATCTTTGAGAAAACAATTTACTTGAGACCCCTCATCATATCCTTATTTGCCTGTCTCCTTTTGCAGTCCTGCCTACAAACGGGCCTTTTTGAGAAGCACGTTACTTTAAAGGATCATGCCTGGAGCAGCAACTACACACCGGCCATTTCTTTTGATATAAAAGACACTACATCCGCCTACAATATCTTCTTTGTGGTTAGGCATACAGATGCCTTTGCCTTCAACAACTTATGGATAAGGATCAAAAGCAAGAGTCCCGGCGATTCGGCCTTTTCCTCACAGCAATTCGACCTCCCGCTTGCCACACAAAACAAATGGACGGGTACCGGGATGGACGATGTATTCGAACACAGGATCCTTTTATTCAAACGCCCGGTGAAATTCTCTAAACCCGGGGAATACAAATTCATACTTGAGCATATTATGCGCGAAAATCCCTTAAGAGAAGTTATGAATATCGGAATAAGGCTGGAAAAAACAGCCCAGCAATGAGCCTCACTGTATTCTACAAAAAAAATAAACTCCGTATTGCCACCTGGGTATATTGGGTACTGCTGATGTACATCATCGCTGCGCTGGTTTGGTGGTTCGTGGAACTCTACCAGCAGAATATGGAGATGTACCTGTTCAAGAAAGACCTCCTCTCGCTGGATGACCCCAACTACCAGGTTAAGAGCAATTATATCGAAGAAGCAAAACGAAGGAATATTGCGCAGTACTTGGGAGAAGGACTTACTTTTCTGGCCCTGATGCTCCTGGGCGCCGTGTTCGTATACCGGGCAGTACGCCGGCAGATCAGGCTGAACGAGCAGCAACAGAATTTCATGATGGCCGTCACGCATGAACTGAAGACGCCAATCGCAATCACCCGGCTGAACCTTGAAACCTTGCAAAAACGAAAGCTTGACCAGGGTCAGCAGGAGAAGATCATCGATGTAACGCTGCAGGAAAACGCAAGACTGAACGATCTTTGCGAAAATATCTTATTGGTGACCCGAATGGATTCAGGCCAATATATGATCCATCCGGAGGAATTCGACCTGAGTGACCTCTTGCACAGCTCGGTAAGGAATCTGAGGATCAGATTTCCGAAAAGGGAGATCGCAGAGAAAATCAGTGATGGTCTGTTTTTTAAGGGTGACAAACTCCTGATACAGCTGCTTTTCAACAACCTCATTGAAAACGCCATAAAATATTCGCCGGCAGACAAACCGGTAATGGTGAGCCTGGAAAAACAGGATCATTCGATTTGGCTGGCCGTGGCAGACCAGGGCAGTGGAATCCCATTGCAGGATCGCAAAAACATTTTCGAGAAATTTTACAGGGTTGGAAATGAGAATACCAGGAGCACAAAAGGCACTGGCCTCGGTCTTTACCTGTCGCAAAAAATCGCAGAAGATCACGGAACATCCATTCTCTTAAAAGATAATCAACCCGCAGGTAGTATTTTTACTGTCGAATTCAAAGAATATGCCCAATAGCAGATCAACGATTTTGATTGTGGAAGACGAAGAGAACCTCAGGGAGGCCCTCAAGCTCAACCTCGAATTAGAAGGCTATGAAGTAACCTGTGCCGGCGACGGTTTGGAAGCCCTTAAAAAGGTAGAGAATGAATTCTTTGACCTGGTGATCATGGACATTATGTTGCCTGAAGTAGACGGCATCAGCGTTACCGAGACCCTTCGGTTACAAAACAATGAGGTACCCATCCTGATCGTCAGTGCAAAAAGCAGCAGCGCAGACAGGGTACTCGGACTAAAAAAGGGTGCAGACGACTATCTCATCAAACCCTTTAATCTGGAAGAACTTTTCCTCCGTGTTCAGAAGTTGATCAACAAAAATAAAAGGATCAGCCAGGGGTCTTCGCTGGGTGACATGTACGAATTTGGGGGTAACTCGGTCGACTTCAAAGCGCAGCAGGCAAAAAATTACAAAGGTGAACTGATCGAACTGAGTAAGAAGGAAGTCATGTTGTTAAAGCTGCTGGTCGAAAATAAAAATGAGGTAGTGTCGAGGGAGAAGATCTTACAGTCTGTCTGGGGCTACCAGGTATTTCCAACTACCCGCACCATCGACAACTTCATCCTCAACTTCAGGAAGTACTTCGAAACAGACCCGCGAAACCCGCAATATTTCCATTCCGCCCGCGGAGTTGGATATAAATACGCCGAATAAACACCTGCACCCCTGACTAATATCTATGCGGGTACGTTCGCCTGCCAGCCGATCATTGTTCTTATGGGTGCATTGGTTCAGCGGTCCGGCTTAACAAATCATCTTCTCGATACGGGCCAGATCATCAACCATTTTTGACTCCATCACAAAAGGGGTGTACATGGCCATGGCGGCATCTTCCTTCAGTACGCGGATGGTTGAGATCGTTTCCGGATCAACACCCGTTCTTTTCAGCACGGATTCCCAATTCCCCGGGTCTTCCACTTTGTATTTTTTACGGAGGCAATCGTTAATCACAAAGCCCAAGTGGCGATAAAATTCACGGGAGTCGCCATTCTCGAAAGCTTCCCGAATGTGCTCCAAAGGATCGCGGTCAATGGTGTTCTCGCGGGCGTCTGAAATCTCTGTCACAGCAACCCGGCTTAACGGCGGCCTTGTACTTCTCTTCATCATTAAATACACGCTGCCCCCGACCACAATGAACCCCGTGATGTAGAGGAGCCACATCCATCCCCGCGATGAATCCGTTTGCACTGCCGGAATATTGATCTTTCTGGGCGTGGATTTTACCGCTACGGCCTCCACATGCAGTGAGATGGGATCCGACTGGGCAATAGCGTAGCTGGCTTTCTGGGGATCGAAATAATGCAGTTCAACCGGGGGTATTACCAAATCACCGGCCTGCTGAACAGTAAATGGAATACTATACACCTTGGAGCCTGCTATCGGGCTAACGAATTTTGAAAACTGCTCCTGGACAGATGACTCAAACACTTCTGTTGAATCCGGCCATTTCACTGCCGGCGATCCAAACATGGGAAAATTACCTTTGCCTGATACGCGGATCACTAAATCAATCACATCGTTCCTATTCACCAAGTTACCCGAAACCATCGCCTTCACTTCAAAGTTCCCCACAGCACCTCCAAATCCGGCTGCAGAGGGAGTTGGAAGAGGCTTTACCTGCACAAAAGAAGGCGCCGTAGCAAGAATCACCTTGTCGCGTATCACTGCTTCGTCCTCATTTCCTTCAGCCAGATTTTTTAGTACTCTCCCAAGTGAAAGCTCTGATTTCAGTTCCTCCCTTTTCACAAACGTCAGGGAGTTCTCCACTTCAATAGGATCCAGATCGATCTTGCCGGACTGGAGAGGATAAAGCTGCACCTTTCTAAGGATATAGACATTGTACTCCCTGCCATTAACCTGTTCCCGGTATGGACCTTCGGACTCAGGATTGACCATATCATACACACTGAATCCGTTGAAAGATGGCCGCCTGATCACTTTGGATTCGGACCGCAGCCGGGTGTATAGTTTATATGTAGCGATAACGGGCTCCCCTTCAAAACAGGAAGTTTTGTTAAGATCAAGTTTCAGAAATATATTGTTGCGGACCTTATCACTTAAGGATTCGCCTTTTCGAATCACAAGTTCTTCAGCAAAATGCATGTCCTCCGAAATACCGGGTATGGCAGAAGCTGCCACTTCAACCACCATTGATTTGGTCCGGTAAACCTTCCCGTCGATTCTGGCAGTGGCCTGGGGAAGAATAAACTGCCCTTCCTTTTTCGGCTTCAGCAAGTAGCTGAAAGACACATACTCTTTCAGAACGCCATTCTCCATATTCCATCCGGAGGCTTGCTCCGGACCTTCCACTATTTCAAAATTGGAGAGATCGGGAGGAATGAATTGCGAAACATTTCTGCTGTTCTCGATCAGATATTCAACCTGCAGAAAGTCGTGCATGCTGATCCTTCCTGAACTGACCGTTACGGTAAATCTCACATCTTCCGCGAACGAAGAAAATGCTGTCAAAAGCAGTAGTAAGAAGATATGAAGTCTGATTTGCACTTTGTAAAACAACTAAAATTACAATGTCATTTGTTAAAGATCACCTAACTGGGGGCGAAGGATGATATCTTCCACACAAGCGGTGGCAGACAAAGATGAAGCTGCATAAACCATCTTGGCAACATCTTCCACTTCCATGATCCTTGACTGATCTGCAAATCCTTCCCATGCCTGCGTAAATGTGGCTCCAGGATGAACGGAGGTCACTTTAATACCATAAGGTTTCAGTTCTTCCCTCAGATTCTTGGAAAAACCTTCGAGCGCAAATTTACTGATGCTGTAAGAACCCCCATTCGGATAGGCAGCCAAAGCAGCGATCGAGCATACATTAAAGATATGGCCCTTCTTTTTCCGCATCATTACCGGAACAAGCCGGCGTGTAAGATGATAAGCCGAATACAGGTTTAGTTCAATCATTTGTTCGAGTTGACCTTCCGGCTCGTTGTAGACGCTCCCTGGAACGAAACTTCCGGCATTATTAACCAGTACATCGATATCTTCCCAGGCACTAAGCACTGCATCGGCAAAAGCAAACACTTCCTCGCGCCTGGAGAGATCGGCATTGAAGGAAGAAACTGATATACCATACTTTTCCATCAGTTCCTGTTGCCACTTCGCCTGCTTATCCATGTTCCTGGATACGAGGAACAGGTTCGCTCCGTCCTTTGCGAACCTTTCTGCAATGCCCTTTCCTATTCCCTGGCTGGCCCCTGTAATTACTACATTCATATTGATCATTTAACCTTAGATCTCCAAAGCTATAGTATGTTTGCATCTTCAAAGCGATACCCCGGATGAAATATCAGCACGTTTTCTTTGACCTCGATCATACACTTTGGGACTTTGAAACCAACTCCAAAGAAACGCTGTACGATCTTTACCATGAGCTTGAACTGGCCACATTTGGCGTACCGGCATTTGAGCATTTCCATGAAACCTACCACCATCATAACAATATTTTCTGGGATAGGTTCCGAAAAGGGTACATTACCCGGGAAGAATTACGATGGAAGCGAATGTGGCGGACCCTGCTGGATTATAAACTTCCCAACGAACCCCTTGCCCGTCAGCTGAGCGAACGCTATCTTCAAATCCTTCCTACTAAAAAGAACCTGTTTCGCGATACGGTAGAAGTACTGGATTACCTGTCGTGGAAAAAATATCCCATGCATCTGATCACTAATGGATTTGAAAAAACACAGCTGGAAAAACTGAAGAACAGCGGGATCTCCAAATATTTCACACACATCGTAACCAGTGAAGCGGCAGGTATCATGAAGCCGCATGTCGCTATCTTTGAATACGCGCTTACCGCGGCCGGGACTACAGCAGAAAGCTCCATCATGATCGGCGACACATTGGATGCCGATATAGAAGGGGGTAACAATGTTGGAATGGATACGGTATACTTTAATCCCGCTGTTCCGGCCAACGGGAAAATAATACCCACTTATGTTATCCAGAATCTGGGGGAGCTTAAGAAGATCCTTTGATCGGTCATCAACGAAGAAGATGCTTTAATTGGTCAACCTTGCCAATATAGTAATGCCGCCTTTCACGTTCTGACCCAAAATCACTTGCGTTTTGGTGCCTGGTGGCAATAACACATCTACCCTGCTGCCAAATTTGATGAATCCCATTTCGCTGGTCTGCTTAACCTGCTGCCCAACTGTCAGATAATTGACAATTCGTTTTGCCAACGCCCCCGCGATCTGCTTCACCAGCACGTCTCCGTTACTGTTTCTGATCACCACACTATGGCGTTCATTATCGGTAGACGACTTTGGGTCCCAGGCAACGAGAAACTTTCCTTTATGATGCTGGCTGTACACCACTTCACCGGACACTGGATTTCTGTTAACGTGCACATTGGCGGGGCTCATGAATATAGAGATCTGAAGACGCTTATCGTTGAAATACTCAGGATCAATCGTTTCTTCGATAACTACTACTTTACCATCTGCAGGCGCAATGATGCAGCTTTCCTCCACGGTATGCTGCCTGGCCGGGATACGAAAGAATGAGATCAGGAAGCCAAAAAGCAAAGTTGTGGAAATAAAAAATATCCAGGCTATTGCAGGGTAATTGGCGCTGACGAAAGTAAACACCAACCAGTTTAGCAGCACGTAGATGAAACCACCCAGCGCAATTGATTTGTACCCCTCCTTATGTATGGTCATGCGGCAAATGTAAGAATAAAGCAGGTTTACTCAATACCGGTGAGGTGGGTTCTCAGAAATCGTACTGCGTTCACATACATGATATTCCCGACATCGGTAATGCTATATCCCCGGTCTGCCAGAAGGTTTGGAAGTTTCTGCAGGTCGCTGATGGTCTCCACATCTGAAGGGCATTGCTCGCGCCCAAACCCGCCATCGAGATCCGAACCAACGGCTGCATGCAAACTATTCCCTGCAAGCTGGCATATGTGATCGATATGATCGATGAGACGGTCCATGTTGCAGCCCATATTCTCGGGCGTTGACCTGCCCCTTTCCCAGTCCGGCACGATCATCCAGGCATCAAATGCGGCGCCGATCAATGCGCCTCTTTCAATGAGCACTTTGATCTGCTCATCGCTGTACTGCCTGTTATGATGAACCAACGCCCGGCAATTATTATGACTGGCCCAAACAGGACCGCTATAATGTTCAAGTGCCTGCCAGAACGCATCGTCGCAAAGATGGGTACAATCGAGTATCATCTTCAACTCGTTCATCCTGTTCAGCAGGGCAATCCCTTCAGGTCCCATCAGCCCTGTAGCATTGGTTCCATTGGCATACCTGCCGGGACCGTAATGAGCAGGCCCCAATGCACGCAATCCATAAGCATACGCTTTATCCAGGTAGCTGAGATCCACTATAGAATCTGCCCCTTCCAGACTGAGGATATATCCAATGGGCGATGACTTGGTATCATAGCCCTCAAGATGTTGTTCTAACTCTATGCCATTACGGATCTGCCGTAATTCACCAAGTTCCTCCATAGCCCTGTACCAGGCCAGTTGACCCTGCGTCTGCGCCCAGGCCTGTTCCGGGGATGACCAGCCCTGCAATGCAGATCCCGGCGCTACATACCTCGCGATTTGAGTGGCCACTACAAGGCCGATACCCCCATTACGAAGTTCAGGTAATGAGACAGTAGCTTTCCCCCGATCAGGCTTATCGGCCATACAGCGCTCCCGTTCATTGATAACGTTTACGGGCAACCGAAGATTTCGGTTCCACTCCATGGCGTTCATGGAAAGATCAAGATGAAGGTCAACGATCACTACAATGTATGGTTATGGTTATGATCAATGCCTGGCTTTGATATACCAGGAATCTTTTGCGCGATGCTCAGTGATCACCATCATCTGCTGATACATATTAACGGTTGGGCAGATATGGTAGGGCAGTGCATACAGCACGTCACCTGGGAGATAGGGATGACCCTCTGCAACATCCACAACGCCGTGCTCCTCGCTCTGGCTGATCAAATTCAGCCCGGGCGCATTCAGAAAAACTACTCGCTTGGAGATATCGTTCTCTGATGCTATGGCTTTATGGCCCATATCGATGCAGATCCTTCCGGGAGCGGGTAGAGACAGCACACGCGTAACTACCAGCGCAGCAGCCAAAAAAGGCTGTTCACTACAGATACTGCCGTAGCCCTGATCCCAGAGAACGAATGTACCCGGACTGCACTCCACGTCCTTTCTCTCTGCATGGATGGGAAAACTCGGCGAACCACCTGCAATGATCAACGGTTTAGCAAGGCCGGAACTGACTATGCGATCTGCCAGGTCTTCTACTTTCTTGAATAGTTCATTACACATCGCCCTTCGCTTGTTGATGTCAGGGTCTCTCAAATGACCGTCGTACGCGTGAATACCCCTTACGTGTAATGCAGGCAAGGAAGCGCAAAACGTATACAGGTCAAAAGCCTTTTCGAGGCCCACCCCTGTTCTGTTCATTCCAACATTCAGGTCAATGTAAACATCAATGGTAAGATTCAGCCGAGCAAACTCATTATTTAATCTCTCTGCTGCCGTGGGATGATCCAACACGCAAGAAAATGTAGTGGCAGGGAAGTTGATGATGAGATCTGCCAATTGACCAACGCGGGGACCCACCGGCTGATATGCCATCAACACGTCGGCAGCTTTCTCTTCCGCTAATAATGCACCTTCTTCCGCTGTAGCAAATTTGAATTTAGTGATCCCTGCATGGATCATCATCCGCACAACTTCAGCGGTTTTATTGGTTTTAATGTGGGGCCTCAGCCGGCTGACATCCCCGACCATGGCGATCGCCTCGCGGATATTATGCTCCACGCGATCAGGATAAACCACCAGCTGGGGTGAGGGAACATCTTCCACATGATCGATCTGGTACCACAACTTCATATCAGATATTTTCATGCAATTCAAACAAGGCTTCCACTTCCACAGGGATACCATCCGGAAGGGATCCCATACCCACAGCGCTGCGAACGCCTATACCATTTTCCTGACCCCAGATCTCAGCAAACAACTCGCTGCAGCCATTGATCACGATAGGGTGCTTATCAAAATCGGGAACAGCATTCACCATCCCCAATACTTTGATCACGCGTTTCACTTTATCAAGGCTGCCTATATGCTTTCTGATGGAAGACAGGATAAGTAATCCAACAAGCCGGGCCATCTTCCTGGCTTCTTCAACATCCATATCCCTCCCTACTTTCCCGGTAATGCGGGTGAAATCGGCGCGCATGGGCACGTGGCCCGAAACGTACAAGTGTCTGCCGTCGATAAGGCAGGGCTTGTAGATGGCTTTGGGTACAGGTACCTCAGGCAATTCAATGCCCAATTCGATCAATCTTTGTTCTGCTGTCATATCATGTTTTATAAAATGGCATCAAGCGCCAGTACACCGGCAAGGCCCACGATTGAAACAATGGTTTCCATCAGCGACCATGACCGGATCGTTTGCTTGATGGTCAGGTTAAAATACTCTTTAAACATCCAAAAGCCCGAGTCATTTACGTGTGAGAACATCAGGCTACCTGCTCCTATGGATAGAACCATAAGATTAGGGTCCACTTGTGTCCCTGCAATGACCGGTGCAATGATACCTGCCGTAGTTAATCCTGCAACGGTGGCAGAACCCATGGCCACCCTGATCACCGCTGCGATCAGCCAGCCCAGGATCAAGGGATGCATGCTCCAACCTTTAAGCATCATAGCTATATCGTTACTGACTCCACTGTCGGAAAATATCTGTTTCAGCGCACCTGCCCCTGCAACGATCAGCAGGATGATGGAAACATCTTTTACTGCATCCACATAAATATTCATCACCTGCGTCATGTTTCGCGCGGGGCGAATACCCAGGGCAAACGTGGCAAAGATCAGTGCGATCAGCATTACGATGGATGGTTCAGAAAAGAAAACCAGAAGGTTTCTCTGACCATCCTTCAACGTAAAAAGGATCGGAATCAAAGTAGTTACCGCCAGCATGAATACGGGCAGCAGGGAAGCTGAAAAACTCATGGCGGCAGTAGGCAGTTCAGATTCGGGAATGGGATCTTTCTGAAAGGTCCGCATCGGCTCTACGGTAATATGCTTGAGGGTTTTTGCGAAAACAGGTCCTGCTAAGATGATGGCGGGTACCGCAACAATAAAGCCGTACAAAAGCGTCAACCCCATATTGGCATTGAACTGGCCCACGAGGGCGGTAGGTGCCGGATGAGGCGGCAAAAAACCGTGGGTAACCGAAAGCGCGGCCAGCATTGGAACACCTACGTACACTGCGGGCATTTTCATTTGGTAAACAGCGGAGAAGATGATCGGGATCAACAGTACAAAACCAACATTATAAAAAAGCGGGATGCCTACGATGAAACCGGTGATCATCAGTGCCCATTGAATACGCTTGGGCCCAAATGCCCGCATCAGCACATTGGTGATCTTCTGTGCCGCGCCAGCTTCCGCTACCAACTTGCCAAGCATTGCCCCCAGGGCGATAACAATGACCAGGGATCCAAGCGTATCACCAATGCCTTTTTGCACAGACTGCGTGATCTTGTTGAATGGGATACCCAACATGAGGCCGGTACCTATGGCAACGATCAAAAACGCAAGAAAAGCGTTGATCTTACCCCAACTGATGAGAAGTACCAGAGTCAGGATACATATGAGTACGATGAATATGGTCATACGATCTCGATTGGGAACTTACATGAAAAGTACGGCATATAGCCATACAAAAGGCACGGCAAACAGAAGCGAATCAAATCTGTCGAGGAACCCCCCATGCCCCGGCATGAATGACCCGCTGTCTTTCACATTGGCCATTCTTTTTAATTTACTCTCAAAAAGATCCCCAAAAGTTCCGGCAACGGCGGCGATCAGGGAGATTGCCATGTAGTGGACCCAAGGGGCCTTAACAATGAAAGCGCCGAACAAAGTGACCAGAGCAACACAAAGTAGAATACCTCCAATCGTGCCCTCCCAGGTTTTCTTAGGCGAAATGGCGGATAGAGGGGTTTTCCCGATGAAAGAACCGACAAGGTACGCCATGGTATCGTTGATCCAGATAGAGACGATAATGATAATGGGTACAAGTAACCCTGTATATGTCGCGCTGGCCATAATGATCCGATCAAACAAACTTTCTGTAGCATCTGTCCGCCAGATATCCCCACTTCTCAAATGCACCATCAGCGACAAACTCAACGATATGTATATCAAACCGACCAAGGATATAGCGATATTCCTTTGCTCGAGGTTGCGGGTGAAAAGCAACTCGGTAATGGGCAATACTAAAATGAAAATGAGACTTAGCCACAGGCCGAAGGCTGAAATAGAGAAGTCCCCGATTTTCCAGGAATCAGCCGTGGCAAAAAGCATCGCCCCCCAACCAGCAATGATCACTCCGTATTTGTGGAAGGGACTGATATCTCTATAAGAGGGAAATTTTTTTGCCATCAGGGTCTGGTACTCCAACCAACAGCCAACATGGATCACGGAAAAAAGAAATAGAAAACTCCAGTGACTGGTCAACAAGCCGGCAGCCATTACGGCTACAAATATCATAGCTGTCCGCGCGCGAACTTTAAATACAGGCCAGTTAAGTGCCATGTTGGAAATTTGTTGGATCAGGAAGTTACGTTCTTCCGGCAATCTAACGATCAGTTATGTCATCCATTGATCTTCGAGGGCTACGGTTTCCGCCGGGACTTTGATTTTTCTATCCTCCGCCGCAAATTCTTTGTAGAATTTAAAAAGAACCATGAGTACTGCAATGCCGATCAGTCCCCACCAGAGCGGGAAGGTTTCGTTCATAGCATCCTCCACAGATTTACCCTGCCTTGTATAGATATAGATCTGGGTTACTACGAGCGCGTTGTTAAAAAAATGGGCAATGATGGCCAGCCAGAGGCTTCCACTATAATGAAAGATCAGTCCGAGCACCACGCCCAACGCAAACCTCGGCAGGAATCCGTAGAACGACATATGGATAGCGCTGAAAATGACACTCGAAATGCCGATCGAGATCCATGGATTTTGAGAAATTTTTTGCAGCAGATTCTGCAGTGCACCGCGGAAAAGGGTTTCCTCAAAAATGGCCGGGGCCAATGCCATGATCAACAGGGCAAGAATATAGGTGCCGGGTGAGTTGATGTTAGCAAGGAGCTTAACGGTTTCTGCGTACCGGTCTTCCATGGCCTTAAAATACATCTCAAGGTCTTTCCCAACGGGAATTAGTTTATTGAGTTCTCCCAGCGCGCCCACCAGGGGAAGCGCTGCCAGCATGATCAAAATGACCAGGACGATCTGCTTACTCGAGAAATAAAAATTGAATCCCAGCAATCGAAACGGCTTTTTGCTAAGGACATACGCCATGATCACTGCCGGTACGAAGAAGATAAAAAAGGTTGATACCAGCTGCATCACACGAAGCGCGTTGAGAAAAGTGGGGTTGTTCAAATTAGCTTCCATACTAGCCAGGCCTTTGCCCGTCATACCGAACCATATCAAGATAGAAACCGCCCCTCCGAGAAACAATCCCATAGCGGACGTGGCCAGGAGAATGATGAGCCCCCTTCCGTAAGAGGTGCCGGGGCGGGAATGAATGTCATACATAAATCATCGATTATATAACTCGGCTGCCAAATCGTAACTTCGCGCTGCAGAATTATGATAAAGATAGGCAAGATAGTATTACCCGATTTCCCGCTGTTATTGGCGCCTATGGAAGACGTAAGCGACCCGCCCTTCCGGGCCGTGTGCAAGCAGAACGGGGCCGACCTGATGTTTTCAGAGTTCATCAGCAGCGAGGGCCTGATCAGAGACGCCATCAAAAGCCGGCAAAAGCTCGACATATTTGAGGAAGAACGACCCGTTGGCATCCAGATCTTTGGGGGCGACGAAGAAGCCATGGCATTGAGTGCCAGAATAGTAGAAACCGTACAACCTGATCTGCTGGACATCAATTTTGGCTGCCCGGTGAAAAAAGTGGTGAGCAAAGGGGCCGGCGCAGCGGTATTGAAAGACCTTGACCTGATGGTCAGGCTCACTGCTGCCGTGGTCAAAAGCACGTCCCTTCCCGTAACCGTAAAAACCCGGCTCGGGTGGGATCATGATTCCATCAACATCATGGAGGTTGCGGAAAGACTGCAGGATGTAGGTGTGCAGGCATTATCCATTCATGGCAGAACAAGGTGCCAATTGTATAAAGGCGATGCCGACTGGAGCTATATTGCCCAGGTGAAAAACAATCCCCGGATCCGGATCCCCATCTTTGGTAACGGCGATATCACCAGCCCGGAAATAGCGCTGGAATACAAGAACAGGTATGGGGTAGATGGAATTATGATGGGCAGGGCAGCTATCGGTTATCCCTGGATCTTCAGGGAGATCAAGCATTTTATGGCCACGAGAGAGCACCTTCCGCCCCCGACGATCGCTGAAAGGATCGAGGTGATTAAAAAACATCTATACGGTTCCGTTAGTTGGAAGGGACCCATTGCAGGGATCAATGAAATGAAAAGGCATTATGCGAATTATTTGCACGGACTCCCCAATATCAAAGAGTACAGGAACAAGCTGGTGATTTTGAAAACGGTGGCAGAGATCGATGAAGTATTGGAAGAAGTAAAAGCAAAGTACCACGACGAGATGATCATCAGTAAATCGAAAATATCGTATAACGCAGAATGCCAATCCTGAGACTGGCATTCTGCGTTTTTTCCCGGAGTCTTACGGGACTCCGATCTCTTCAAGATACGAAGAATAACAATTAATTTAGTGCGTTCAACGCTATTTTATCATTTACTGTGAAAGGCCGGTTTTGACCGCATCCGATGTATGCGAGCATCCATGAATTCCCATCGGGTTCTGAAGGCGTTCCAGGGATAAAGATAGCTACAACCGTACTTGCACCTTCGCTGGTAGTTTATCCACCGCAGCTATAGCTCCTGTCCATACAATCAGTATGCCTGAAGCCAATACAATGGCCGGCTTCATGAGCAATGACTGAAACGATGGTATAGGCAGGTGGACCATTTAGCGATCGGCTATTGATCTTCATCTCTTTAAATTTAAAAGGGTTGCCGCCAGTTCAAAGTCCGGCTGATGCTAAAATACTACCATTGGCGGGAACGAGAATAATGTTGCGGTTCGCAGACACCCGGGAGAAAGTCAGAGTATGCGCTTTTGCACTAAACCTTGCAACTACAGCGTCAACATGAGATCAATACGCTGCAGGCAACCTTGAGGAAACGCATCTGCGAAAGTTCTTCGCTGTTATGTTAGCTATTTATTGTATCACAAAGCTGATCCTTTTGACCATCGCATTTCCTTGCATCACCCGTATATAGTAAATACCGGGAGCAAGGCCAACTGTTGAAATGGGTTTAACTTTCTCGTTCAGTATTACCCGCAAAACCAGCCGCCCAACATTATCATAAATCAAAGCTTTCTGATCCTCTGGCAACTCACTCAGCACATGGATATGCTCACCGCGGCGCGCAGGATTAGGATAGACCAGGAAGCTGCCGCCATTCAGAAAATAAACGGTTTCGCGGCTCGAGTAGACCACACTCCCATCGTCCAGGTAAACAACAGCCTGGTAAATATTCAACCCCTGGTCCACTTTTCGGTCGATATACTCAATTGTTCTCGATGAGGGGGGCTCTATTATTAATAGCACTTTATTGTTGGCCGACAGTTTAATGATCTCAACTTTTTTTATCTTGAACAACGAACCCAGGGTCAATCTCACCATGGCTGAATTATCCAGCTGAAGACTTGCAGTAAACCTATCTATAATACATCCTACACCCTGTTTTGTGTAATCTGTCGCAGGTCCCCTGACTGCCAGCCGATCATTGAACAATGTAGCCACTGCAAAATATGCGCTACCTGTTTTCCGGGTCACTGTTGAAGTGTCAACCGTATTGACAATGGCCTGCATGGAATCGCTCACCAACCTGAACAAGCGGTATCCCGAACTCCGGGGAACCCTGTTCCAATAATGTAAAATGGAGGTGTCACACACATAACCATAACGGTTGATCAGCGCTGGCGAAACCAGCAGATCCTCTGATATCACCTGGGAAGAACCGGCGGTCATCCGGAATTTCACTTCGTGGAGACTGTCGCCATACCTATATGGATAATATCCCTTTCTGAGATCCACACTGTTACTGATCAACTCCCATGGCCCCTGGTTACGGCTTACTTCCAGAGAACCTGTGTTGTTATTCGAAAACCAGGAACCCCACCTGAGGTAGCTTTCATTACCAGCGAGCGCAAGCTCATCGCGGGAAGGAAAACTCCATGAGAAAGAATCTTTGGCCTCAAGTTGAAATGCAACTGAGAACAATTGATTTGGCGTTCCGAGAGAGCCAGACCGAACGCGGATGATGTATTCACCTGCTGCCGGATCTGCCATGCTGATCTGCTCATTCGTATTGAGCGTATCCTTTTTCCTTGCAGCGGGCTTGAGCAGAGAGTCTACCGCGGGATAGCTGTTCAAGGTCCAGGGAAGCACAACAGAACCTCCTGGTGCACCCAGTTCCAGATCGAGATCATTGAGCAGGGCTTTTTCAGAACCGGCAGCCACTGCAGGTTCATTCCAGCCCAGGGTAATTTTTAGTAAAGCCGTTCCAGCCGGCACGTTGATCCTGTATTCCCTCAATGAGGAACCCGCCAGTTCACCATTAAAAAACCTATTTTCTTTCACAGTCCGAAAGGCCATTAGGGCATTCATCTTCCCGAATCCGGCTCGGAAATCAGGTCCGGGTGCATCCACGTCATCCGCGCTGTTGATCAGCACAGTTCTGATCAATGCAGCAGGGGCCTGCGACGAGAACAATTGTTTGTATTGCTGCTGAAGAAGGAGCGCTACTCCCGATGCGAGGGCAGCTGCCCCGGAGGTTCCGTCTTCGCCGAAGGCCACCAGATGCGGAGCGATCCGGCCATCATACAACGGACCTTTCGAGCTCAACAAAGGCACATTCCCGGCTGAATCCATGGCACCGGCGAGTAAGATGTTCTTCGCCATCTTCATATTCCCGGTGATGTTGGCAAATCCGTCTAGCCCGGCGTAGATGCCCAGGCCCGGGGTCTGGCTACCGGAATTACCCGCCGAAAATACGTGAAGCAGATTCGGATTTTGCTGAACAGAAAGATCAAAGGCCCTCGCATTGATACCATAAAAGTTTTGCAAGCCAGTTCCATAGGAGTGATTTTGCACTTCGATTCCCAACGAAGTATAATAAGTGGGCGTATCAGGTAACACGGTGATAAAATCGGAAGAACTATAGCGGGTTCTCGGAGCTACACCCTTGCCGGTGTAGAAAGAATTGCCAGCCCCTGCGATCAGCGTAGTCATCGCCGTGGCATGTGTTTCATCAATGGGTGATTCAAACGGCGAGGTGACCGATCTTCTAAGCAGGTCAATATCATTGGTATCCATGCGATTTTCCTTCACCGAAACCACCTGGCCCTCTCCCTTTAACGCCTGAAATTCATTCCAGGCCACATTGATCCTGTTGGCCGTCATATCGTAAACCAAAACGCCTGTTTCGGTAGAGGGCCTGAGTTGTTCGTCAAGATAAAGGAATGTCAGGTCGGAGCTCATGATCTTCCAGATGGCTGCACCCGTTGCAGTCATTATGTACATATTTCGACCTGCTGGTCTCACCACTACTCCATTTACCTGAGGGGCGGGTGAACCAGGCCTCATTTCAATGATAAACTCCTTAAGCGAAGTTTGATTCTGAAAATACGCTGCAGGTTTTGCCTGCAGGGATGGAGATATCCTGGAAGAAAGTTTTTGCGCCTCCAGTGTGATGACGAAAACCTGGGACAATAGAAAGATAGCAAGGATACGGATCATGGCACGATATCAACGCTTCTCGCCGACAAAGGATTGCAGGCCCCTGAAATATTCAAGTCCCCGCTTCTCCGCAAAGTAATCTGCTGCCAGGCTGATTCCTGCCTGCAAAGCGAGCGCGATGCCGAAACCGTACCAAAAACTGCGACCGGGATTCTGCCCGTACAACATACTCAGTATCATTCCGGTAACCAGTAATGCCAATTCCAACCAGCGATAGATCACAAAGTTTCTGTTGACTTTTGCCATGCGGGGCAATTCCTTTTCCTTCAACTCACCCGGATTCATATCGTATGCATATACATTCCTGATGCGGTCATCATCGCTGCGCTTGTAAACGGTAATACCCACCACCAATTGCAACATGCCGATCAGCAGCAAAGGAATAGCAGCGCCTTTAAAAAAGGCCGACCTGATCATGAAATAAAAAGCGATGGCAGCGAGTATGGCTAAGGCTCCAACGATAATAAAGACCAGGCTCTCTTGTTTTTCCGCTGTGAAATACTTTTCGATGTCTGTTTTACTGAACATAGTTAGGGGATTTGAAGGGCTTCTATAATATCTCTGCTTAATGGGCTTACGGCAGGATCAAAGTAATGGGTAAGTACGCCTTCTTCATTGATAAGGAATTTAGAAAAATTCCACGACGGCGATTTACTGTTCCAGCCGTTTTTATCTTTCTGCGTGAGCCATTGATAGACCGCATGCTGGCCGGCGCCTTTTTTCAAAATGGATTTTTGGGTTAGCGGGAAACTGACCCCGTAATTGATCTTACAGAACGCCATGATCTCCTCGTCAGTTCCTTTCTCCTGCTCTTCAAAATCATTGGCGGGGAATCCGATGATCTCGAACTTCCCTTTGTACTTCTCATACAGCTCTTGCAGTTCATCATACTGTCCCGTGTAACCACAATCGCTTGCGGTATTTACGATCAATAATTTCTTCCCTTTAAAATCCGACATATTCCGTTTTTGGCCATTGTTCATCGTGACACTGATGTCATACACTGATGTAGGAGGTTTCACCCCGGATTTATTATCCAACACGAGGCTATGGGCTCCGATCATCCTGTTCAGCGAGGTGAAAACCGGGTATGATGATTTTAATACTTTTTGGCGGACCGACATATCATCATTTTTGTTGACCAGGAGTACATAAGAAATAAAGAACACAACTAAAAGGGCTGCTATGGCCAAGAATTTTCCCATACTATCTGAAGATTTTCTTGATCCATTTGATATTGTTCTTATAAGGCGGATACCATAGAGGGGCATCGAACCACGTGGGTGTTTTCATAATACTCTTCACCTGGGTGAAGGTATCGAAGCCGTGTTCGCCATGATACTGGCCAATGCCACTTGTTCCCACACCCCCGAAGGGAAGATCCGGGTTACCGAGATGTATCAGGGTATTATTCACGCAGCCGCCTCCGAAACGAATATTCGCAATATAGTGCTCCGATGTCTCCTTATTAGCGCTGAAAACGTAGAGCGCCAACGGGTAGGGATTTGCGGCGATGTGTTGGAACACCTCTTGACGTTCCCGATAAATGATAACGGGAAGGATGGGACCAAATATTTCTTCTTTCATAATCGCGTCTTCCTTTTTGACATTCAGGATCACCGTAGGTGCAATATATCTTTCCGAAGCATCCGTTTCTCCACCGAACAGGATCTCGCCATCGCCCAGAAATTTAACGAGGGCTCGAAAACGACGGTCGCTGATGATCCTTGCAAAATCCGGACTTTGCTTAGGGTCGCTGCCATACATCTCAATTATTACCTTCTTGAAGGAGGCCAGGAATTTATCCTTTACGTCTTCATGAAGTAAGAGGTAGTCAGGCGCCACACAGGTTTGCCCGGCGTTCAGCATCTTGCCCCATGCTATTTTTTTTGCTGCGAAATCAACGTCTGCTTCTCTGTCTACAATACAGGGAGATTTACCACCGAGTTCAAGGGTTACAGGACTAAGGTGCTTTGCAGCCATTTGCATGATGCTTTTACCAACGTTCACTGAACCGGTGAAAAAGACATGGTCAAAATGATAATTGTTAAGCAGCTCATTGCCAACCGCCTCGCCATCTCCATTTATCACCGCAATATATTCTTCATCAAAATACTCCCTGATCATTTCGGTGATCACTGCAGCGGTATGTGCGGAGATCTCAGAAGGCTTCAGGATCATCGTATTTCCAGCTGCCATGGATGAAATAACCGGCCTCATCATCAGCAGGAAAGGATAATTCCAGGGGCTTATGATGAGTGTAATACCCAGGGGATCAGAATACGTCCAACTGGAGCTCGGAAGAAACGGAAGCGGGGTACCCACCCGTTGGGGCCGCATCCAGTTCTTGAGGCTCCCTATCGTATGTCTGATTTCAGTCAGCAGAGGACCTATTTCTGTGCCGTAGGTTTCAAATGGCGGCTTGCTGAAGTCTTTTGTGAGTGCTTCAATGATCTTGTTTTCATATTTCTTTACTGCATGCTTCACCTTACTAAGCTGTGCTTTTCTGAACGCATAGGAACGCGTAGCTCCTGACTCAAAAAAAGCCTGTTGCCTGCCGTATATCTTCTTGATCTCGGCCGCGAACTGCTGATCCCCGGTGTTCACCAATCCGGCTTCTTTTACCAATGTACTCATATCACAAGTTTTATTCATTAATGTTTACCTTCCATATCTATTCGGTCTCAACCTTAAAGCTACGAATCTCTTCCTGCATGTATACAGATGAATATTTCATGAAACTGGCATTGAAAGAAGCTGCCATTGCTTTTGAGGAAGATGAGGTACCGGTTGGGGCCGTGGTTGTGATCAATGACCGGGTGATCGCTCGTGGGTATAATATGGTGGAAAAGCTGAACGATCCCACTGCCCATGCGGAGATGATCGCCCTTACATCGGCGTTTAACAATCTGGGATCCAAATACCTGCCCGAGGCCACCCTGTACGTTACCGTTGAACCCTGCCTGATGTGCACGGGAGCTTTGTATTGGAGTAAGATAAGTCGGGTGGTATGGGGAGCCGACGACGAAAAGAATGGGCACCAACGGATTACCGGCATTACGCACCCCTTTCATCCTAAAACACAGGTCACCCGGGCAGTGCTGGCGGATGAATGTGCGCTGCTGATGAAGGAGTTTTTCAGGAAGAAACGAATGTGATGAATGTGGCAGAATGGAAATGGCGTGTTATGGAAGGACACTGATAAAGTAAGCCACAATGGATCACGAATCTGTGGATTATGAGAGACAGACCTATGCTAGTCGCCCTTTATGAGTCAGGGCTGCTCCTCTCACTGGGTTGATCTACACCCTGGTCGAAAAAGAAATCTGATTAAACTAAATGACTGAACTGAGCTTGTTTCAACCAATTGCTATTAATTTTGTTTGCAGATCAAGCCTATGGGCACCCGAATTGTAAAACCAAAGCAGTTCATCTCAAAATTTTAAAAAATATTACCATGCCTTTTACATTAGCAGCCCTGCCCTATTCTCATGACGCCCTTGAGCCGCATATTGACACTGCCACGATGCAGATCCACCACGGAAAACATCACCAGGCTTATGTCGACAATCTGAACAAGGCCATTACCGGTACTCCCAACGAACATAAAACGATTGAGGAACTGGTAGCCGCAGCAGGCTCTATATCTCCTGCAGTCAGAAATAACGGTGGCGGTCACTGGAACCACAGTTTCTTTTGGGAAAGCCTGGCGCCAAATGCGGGAGGTGCACCAACAGGCGCCCTGGCGGATGCAATCAATGAAGCCTTCGGCTCGCTGGATGGCCTGAAAGAAAAGATGAACAACGCTGGCATGACCCGTTTCGGAAGCGGATGGGCATGGCTTATCAAAGATGCCAGTGGTAAATTGGCAGTCAGCAGCACACCGAACCAGGACAATCCCTTGATGGATGTTGCAGAGGTCAAAGGAACCCCGTTACTGGGTGTTGACGTATGGGAACATGCATATTACCTTAAATATCAGAACCGCCGGGCTGAGTACCTGAATGCGTTCTGGAACGTAGTCAACTGGAGTAAGGTAGCATCCAGATTTTGACCAATTAGCGAATTGACGGATCAGCGGATTGACGGATTAAAGAATCTGTCAATCCGTTTTTTTTGCCTGGGAAAATTGGCTCATCGACCGATGGCTAATGATCAGGGACGATCAATTAAAGAATCCGCCAATTCGTCAATTCGTTAATTCGTCAATCCTTATGGAACAGGGTCATAGCCGCTGCCGCCCCAGGGATGACAGCTTGAAATACGTTTTATCGAGAGCCATCCCCCTTTGATCAACCCATGCTTCTTCAGCGCCTGTACCGTGTATTCGGAGCAGGTGGGTGCATACCTGCATTTGGGCCCCAGCATCGGTGATATCACCTTCTGATAAACCCTTACCAGAAAAATAAACGGAAGGCTAAGTATGTGCAGGATCTGTTTCATTGATTACTATCGCTAATCTCTGTATAGATAGGCTCATTTTTGCTGATACAAGTTCATGATCCGGTAGTTCCCGGCCCGTGTAGATCACAAACAATCTCAGGACCATCCCCTTTTCTCTCAATTGGTCCTGCAGCGGTATCTTTTGTAATCGCCAGGCTTCACGAAGCAGCCTCTTCACCCGGTTCCGATCTGTCGCTTTCTTGAAATGACGCACCGAAACTCCAACGCCAAACTGCAGCGGCTGAGGCAATTCCATTTTCTCAACCTCATAGATCACCCTCAGCGGGGGGAAATTAAAATATTTCCCCCTGCTGAACAGATGATCGATCTGCTTCCTGCTTTTTAGGCGTTCGTGCCTGGAAAGAGTGAATTGTTTCAAGAGGCTAAAGTTACCAAAACAAAAAGCCCCGCATCCGGTATTAACCAGGTGCGGGGTAAAATATCTTGCTTAGAAGAAAGGGTTACTTCCCTTTCGATTCATCAGAAACAGTCAGTTTCTTACGCCCTTTCAAGCGTCGGCTAGCCAGCACCTTACGTCCATTGGCTGTTTCCATGCGCTTACGGAAACCGTGAACGGTTTTACGGCGCTTACGATGAGGTTGGTATGTACGTTTCATAACTTTGTTTTTTCACGTTGAGAAATGCGGGAAAACCCCGGTTTTAAGATCATATTCAGAGGTCACCATACCCCTGTTGCGTGAAAGGACGGCGAAGGTACATTTTAATTCCAGTCGACCCAAATTAAAATACGCCATTTCATTGGGATGATTCTGGTTTTTGTGCTTCCCATTTGTTTCATCCGCACCCTCTCCCGGCCATGCCAATTTACAGCTTAATATGGGCACTTTTTATGCTCTCCCCGAAGAAACTCGTGGCGTGCCGGTCAAAATCGTCGGCCGAATCGGTAGTAAAAAATTTTCTGCTCGCATTCTTTCCTAATCGTTGTTCCATCTCCGGATGCCTCCTTAAATAATCAGCAAGACTTTCCGCCACAATTTCTCCCTGGCTTACGATCCTGACTGCTTTACCAGCGGCAGCCGCTATCTTTTCTTGCAGCAGGGGATAATGGGTACAGGCGAGCAGTATGGTGTCTATGCCCGGGGATTGGGCGAGCAGGGCGTTCACGCATTTATCTATAAAGAAATCGGCGCCGGCCGTTTCATGCTCATTACTCTCAATCAGGGGGACCCACAATGGACAAGCCTGCTGGTGGACCTTCAGATCGGGAAAGAATTTATTGATTTCTATTGGGTAGGAGCCCGAACTCACTGTACCCGGGGTGGCTAGTATGCCGATTTCACCCGTTTTCGAATACCTGCCAATCACTTCGGTGGTGGGCCTGATAACGCCGAGTACCCTTTTCCCACCGTTGATTGATGGGAGGTCTTTCTGCTGGATAGTGCGCAACGCCTTGGCGGAGGCGGTATTGCAGGCCAATACCACCAATGGGCAGCCCTGCGCGAAAAGCCATTTCACCGACTCCAGCGTATACGCATACACGGTGTCAAAGGAACGGGTACCATAGGGTGCCCGGGCATTATCCCCCAGGTAGATAAAGTCGTACCCCGAAAGTTTACTCACCAGGGACCTCAGCACCGTCAATCCGCCATAACCTGAGTCAAATACCCCAATCATAGAATTAAACAAAATGAAGTTCTGCGGCCCAAAATATAGCAAAAAGGCGTCCTGTTTTGGAGGGCGCCTTTTTTATCAGTTATACTTTTTTGCTGGTTTACCGACTATCGCTTTGGAATAGCTGGCCTTGCCGCCGGTGCTACCGCACTCGTCCCTAATTTCTTTTTAACCAGCGGCAGCAGGTCATCTGTTTCCGGATAAACGAGTAGTGCTTCCTTTCGGAAAACATGACTGTACCCCGATGCTTTAGCGACCTCTGCAATCAGTTGATTGGCTTTCTGGGCTACGGGAGCCAGCAGTTCTTCATTCTTGGCCTGCATCTGCTGTTGATACGACTGCTCAAAACCCTGAAGGTCAGTGAACAGTTTCCTCATATTCTCTTTTTTCGCAGTTTTCAGGGCATTTGACCATTTCAATGAGTCAACCTTCATGATGCTGTCCTGCCTGTTCAACTCCTGCAGCGTTTCTGCATAATTGATCTGAAGGGCACTGTCGAACTGAGACAGATCACCCATTGCTTTCTTGTATTCAGGCATCATCTGTACCACTTCGTCAACACTGACATATGCTGCTTTCATCGGAGCAGCTTGGGCTTTAGCTTCAGTTGAAACCAAACCTGCCACAGCGATGCATACCATTACGACTAACTTTTTCATGTAGATTACTGTTTTGTAAATATTCTGGTTCTGTTATAATTAGTAGCGTATACTCTTACTTCAGTTGCCTCCCCGGGCCAGTTATGAGTTATTTAACACCTATCTCCTTCAACACGTCGTCACTCTTGTCCAGTTTAGGGTCGGCAAAGATAACGGTAATTCCTTCACTTTTATCCAAAATGAGGTCGTACTGCCTGGACACGGCAAGTTTTTGTACCGCATTGTACACTTTGTCCTGGACGGGCTTGATCAGTTCCTGCCTTTTCTTAAAGAGGTCACCTTCAAATCCAAAGCGTTTCCTTTGGAGGTCACGCAGTTCTTTTTCTTTGTTGAAAAGCTCATCTTCCCGCTTCTTCTTCAACTGATCACTAAGCATAACCTGCTCAGTTTCAAAGTTTCTGTACATCTGATCGAGTTCCCCTTGTTTGGCTTCGATCTCTTTCTGCCACTGCTCACTTAGCAGATCGAGCTTCTTCTGGGCGTCCTTATATTCAGGAAGTTTATCGAGGATATACTTAGTATCAATGATCGCATAACGCTGGGCCTGGCTTATACCAGTCATGAACAGAAAGCATACAGCAAGGATGATCAATTTTTTCATGGCGTATATTTTTTGATGGCAATTAAATACTATTCCGGTTCAAATCCGAGCATGAATGTGAATCGTGACGCATCCTTCATCCTGCCCCCGTTCGTAATCCTGTCTAAGCCTATACCGTAGTCAAAGCCCAGCAAGCCGAACATGGGTAAGAAGAAGCGCATACCTAGGCCTACAGAACGCCTTAAACGGAAGGGATTATATTCCTTGAAGGAATACCAGCCGTTCGCAGCCTCAAAGAAAGCCAGGCCAAATATAGTACTGCTCGGGTTGGTGACCAGCGGATATCTGATCTCCATGGTGTACTTGTTGAAAATCGTAAAGAACTGGGAAGCCTGTTGCTGATCAGGATTCACTGTTGGATCAGACGACTCATAAACAGGATAACCCCTGTGAGCGATGATATCGTATCCCAACACTCCGAAGTTGTTTGTTAAACCCGCGTCACCCACCTGGAATCTTTCAAATGGCGAGACCGGCAATTGTGAAGTATACCTTCCGATAAAGCCATATTTGATGGCCACACGGAGAACAAATTGCCTGTTCTTCTCTGCACCGGCAGCTTTACTCAGGGGAACAAACCATTCACCCGTAAATTTCCATTTGTGAAACTCTACAAGCCTGAAGATATCGGCTTCGTTGATTCCACGCAATGAAGACCATGGCGGCGTGAACTGCCCGCTAAACATGAAGTTTGATCCACTTCTTGGGAAGATAGGCTGGTCAATGGAGTTCCTGCTCAACGCGATCTTTAAACTGATATTGGTTGATTTACCATTACTGAACCCAGGGAAAATCGGGTAGTTTCTGGCATTGTAATTAATGAAGTTGAGAGAGGTCACCAGTGTGAAAAAGTCATCCGGCCATTTTAGCTGTTTTCCGAGTGCCAGCGTCATACCGGTTGTTTTCAGGTAGGAAGAATCCGAGAAGCGCTTGTCGAACTGCCCCGTATTGGGATCATATGCATTCGAGAACTTGTTGTTGAAAAGGCTCACGGTAAGCGAGTTCCTTTTCTTGCCCCCCAGCCACGGCTCAGTGAATGAGGCGTTGATGGAGCGGAAGAATCGACCGTTAGACTGGAAACGGAGGGAAAGCTTCTGGCCATCACCTGATGGAAGCGGATCCCAGGTTTCCTTCTTGAAGATATTCTTCAGCGAGAAGTTATTGAAGGTAACACCAAGGGTACCTGTCAAACCGATTCCACCACCCCAACCTGCGCTAAGTTCCAGTTGGTCAGAAGATTTTTCTACTACCGAATAATTGATATCCACCGTTCCATCTTCCTGATTGGGAACTGGCTGGAGACCGAGTTTCTCCTGGTCGAAATAACCGAGGTTTACGATCTCACGCTGGGAACGGATAAGGTCTGAACGACTGAATTTTTCACCGGGAATTGTTCTCAATTCACGACGTATAACATACTCTTTGGTTTTGGTGTTACCAGAGATATTTACGTTTTTGATCGTTGCCTGGGGACCTTCGCGAATCCTGATCTCAAAATCAATGGTGTCGTTGTAAACGGCGGTTTCAACCGGATCGATCTGGAAGAACAGGTATCCATCATCCATATACAGGGAGCTGATATCACCACCTTCCTGCGAAAGTTCTTTACCCAACCTTTTATTTAAAGTCTCGAGGTTATACGTGTCGCCCTTCTTAACATTAAGCAGCAGGGTGAGAAGTGAATCGGTATACTTGGTATTCCCTGTCCAGCTGATATTGCCAAAAGCATATTTGCGACCTTCATCCACTTTCAGGTCAACATTAAGATTGCCTTTCGCATTGAGGTATTGCGTGTCAGAAACGATCTGTGCATCGCGGAAGCCCTGGGAGTTAAGGTAACTCAGCACCTTCTCTTTATCTTCCCCATATTTCTTCTCATTGAACTTGGCATTGGCAAACATCTTAAACCGGAACCACGGCTCAATGTAGTCACGGATCTTGGATGGGTATAAATAGCCCTTTTCTTCTTTAAACTCAGACCAGCTTTGTGATTTTACTTCGCCGTAGGGACTTTCAACCTTTTCGGGGAACAAGGTGACCTTACTCATCTCCTTGGTGCCCTTTAACTGGCCCTTTAGCTTTTGTTCAGATATTGTTTCCTGACCAAAAAAATGAATATTGTCCACCTTCACTTTCTTACCCTTGTTCACATCGAACTCGAAAATCACTTTCCCCGTTGACTTTGGATCAGGGATCTCGTTGATCTTCACATCAACTTTAAGGAAGCCTTTCTCTATGTAATACTTGTTGATATTTTCAATGGCATTCATCCTCATGTTATCGGTCACCACCCGATTCTGAAAAACGCCGACCTTGTCTTTCAACTCATCAGCTTCACCTTTCTTTATGCCTTTGAAACGAAAATCAGAAAGCATGGGCCTTTCTGATGCAACGATCTCCACCCAGATATTTCGCCCTTCGAGCTTGGTGATGAATACGTTGATGTTGGTAAACATATTCTGTGCCCAAAGCCTGGTGATCGCTTTAGAAAACAGGTCCCCACCTGGAAGGGTCACTTCATCACCTACCGCCATACCGGAAACAGAAACAACTATAGCTGGATCGAATAATTTTGCTCCTGTTACTTTAATATCCTGAATGATGTATTTTTTCGGCGTTTTAGAACTCAGAATATTAAGCAATTCAGGATCCACGGAAGTAGGAAGGGTATCCTGCACAAGGGTGGATCTGTCTTGTTTAACAGGGATACCATCGATTTGCGCGGCAGCATTTTTGGTAAAGAAAAGACCAGTAAAAATAAGGAGAGTACCTATTACGCGCATCCGGGTTCTACAATTTTCGAATTAGGCGGCAAAATAACGGCTTTTCTTTGAATGCTTTGTTAAAACGCCCTTGTTTTCTGTGTCAGGACAAATGTTCGCTGGCTTCCGTCTTGATCTGGTTGGTGGTTTTCCCGAACCGCCTTTCCCGTTTCTGGAAATCGAGGATCGCCTCATAAAGGTGTTCCTTTCGGAATTCAGGCCAGCGGGTTGAAGTGAAGTATAGCTCGGCATAAGCGAGCTGATAAAGGAGGAAATTGCTGATGCGAAACTCCCCGCTGGTTCTGATCATAAGCTCCGGATCAGGAAACTCGCTGGTAGAAAGGTACTGTTCAAGGGTATCCTGATTGATGGTTTCAGGCTGGATTTTCCCAGATTTCACATCTTCACCTATTTTTTTCACTGCATTGACCAACTCCCATCGTGAGCTGTAACTGAGCGCCATAACCAGATTTAGGCCGGTATTGGCGGCTGTCATTTCGAGGGCTTCGTCCAATTCATGGCGGGCATATTCCGGCAGCATATCCAGCGCCCCGATCACATGCAGCCGGATATTATTCTTATTAAGAATGGGCACTTCCTTTCGAATGGTCTCCACCAGCAGTTCCATCAGTCCGGTAACCTCGTGTACCGGCCGGTCCCAGTTCTCGGTGGAGAAAGCGTACAGGGTAAGATATTCTATACCCAGTTCAGCGCAACCTTCCACAATATTCCTGACGCTCTCCACACCATGAAAATGGCCGTAAAGGCGATCCTGACCCTGTTCTTCCGCCCATCTTCCATTGCCATCCATGATGATCGCAATATGACGGGGAAGTTTTTCCGTATTGATATGATCCTTGAGGGTCATGTTTCAAAGATAAATTATCTATTCGCTATTTGGCCAAGTTCTCTATTCTTAATTCATTAATACCGGCCCCGGGGTGTAGGGCACCTGTAGGAGCTTAAAGCGATGGATATGCTGGCTTCTATGATAATGTACTGATCCTTCTGCGAGCTAAAACCCCTTTGGCGACCGGCTGTGCCGATAGGAGCGCCTTTTTCATAGCTTCTGTCCTGCAAAAAGAATGCGGGTGACTGGGGGGTGAAGGCAGCCGGACCGGCGTAAGTTGTACTGACGTCGTCCAGGTAATCCGTATTGGTAAAACGATAGGCTACTTCGAAGGCGAAGTTCAATGTAGGATTAATACTATATTTTATTCCCATGCCAAGTGGGAAACAAAATGCCGTGTTCCCATAGTTCTGGCGTTCGGGATAAAAAGAACTGCCCTGTCCTTCCGTACCCAGCGGGCGGAGAAAGTATTTTTCCCCGTCCAGGTAAGCATAGGGATCGTAACCAAAGACGCCGAACCCGAGTGTCACATATGGCGTGAACATGTATTCGGGGTTGCCGGGTTCAAACCTGAAAAAATTGAAATCCCCCTGCAGGGCCACTTCCCAGATGGAAGAGTTGAAGCTCAAGTTCCTCTGTTGCTGGAATTCAATCTTGCTGTAAATATCTGAGTAACCGAGTTGAGCATAATGAAAGCCGAGGCGAACGCCAATGTAATTGCCAAATTGTTTGCGGTAAAATGCGCCAACGGCCATTTTGGGCCTGTTCAGTGCGGCCCGGTTATTCAGATCGCCGAAATAGTGAGCGACACCCGCAGTGATCCCGATTTCACCCTCATAAACCGTTGCCTGGGGCTGGGCCCAGACCTTGAAACACACAAAAACGATTAAAATCAGTAAGCTGCTTTTCCTGAACATTACCAAAAAAACGAAATTAAGATGTAAAAAGTCTGTTAATTGCTGGCGTTTAACGTTAATTCCTTGTATCGAAGCCCCAGGCGAGTTTCTTTCTGAGGGTCTGGAGGAAGTTATTTTCATTCAGCTTAATGAGGCTGATGGTGAAGCTTTCTTTCCTCACAGCGAGTTGAATCTTTTTATCCACTGTTTCTTTCCGGGAGTCCATCGCGCAAATAAATTGGTCTGTTCTGCCCTCCACTTCAAAGGAGATGATGTTGTTGTCCGGGATAACAATGGGCCTTACATTCAGGTTATGGGGCGCTACCGGTGTAATGACAAAACTCCCTGATTCCGGGAATACTACGGGACCATTGCAACTGAGGGAGTATCCGGTTGAACCGGTAGGGGTGGAAACGATCAGGCCATCGGCCCAATAAGTATTGAGAAATTCGCCGTTCAGGTAAGTATGTATCTTGATCATGGGCGAGTTCTCCCTTTTGTGGATGGCAAACTCATTGAGTGCATAAGGTGTCTCCCCAAAAAGTTTGGTATCGGCATCGAGATGGATCAGGGTTCTTTTCTCGATCACAAAAGTTCTTTCGATCAGCGCTGTAACAGCAGTTTGAATATCCTCCTTACCCAATGATGCCAGAAATCCCAGCCTGCCGAAATTGACGCCAAGCACGGGGATATTCTTGTCACGGATCAGGGTGACCGTGTCGAGTAAAGTACCATCACCACCCAGACTGATGAGGCAATCAAAGCTGTCGTCCAGGTCATCGGAATTTGAAAACGTATCGTAGCCGTCAGCGGAAGACAAGTGCTCCTTTACCTGCTGGAAATAATCATCGTACAAATAGGCCAGGCTTTTCCCCTCCTGCAGGGCATGCAACAATATCTTCAGATCGTTCACATCCACGTTTTCCCCGCCCCTGCTGTAAATAGCTATTTTCATGATGCAATGTTAGTGGAAACTACTAAAATTCGTTCATATGAAGGAACAGGGCCCTTTCACTGAGTTGATTAAAGCTGTATTCAAAGCGCAACACAACGTCATAGATCGTGAGTATGTCGATCCCTAATCCACCGGTGTAGAGGAATTTGTTGGTCAGACTATTACTGGTAACGTTATTCTTGTTGTATGAATAACCCATATCGCCATAAGCTTTCAGGAAGATCCGGAACGGGATAGTTCCATATGTTCTGGAGTTCAGGCCAGTTCTCCATTTAAGGTCGAAGATCTGTTTCCTGATGGTATTCCTCACCATACCACCGGCAACGCCATCGATCACATAGTATTCCATTCCCCGCATGTAGTTATCGCCGTACCCCATCATGGGCTGGTTATAAAAAGGCTGGTTGAAAGGCAGCTTTAGGGTAGCGTCTCCCTGCAGCGAGTAAAAGAATTTCCCTGGCAATGGCCAGTACTTGGCGGCTTTAATGTTGAATTGCCACAGATCCATTGGTCCTCCCAGGCCCCTTTTTGTAAAGCTGAAATCCCATCGGAAGCCTTTGGTGGGATAGGGAATATAGTTCACGCCGAGGTATTGGTAACGATAAAAAAGCTCGGGAAAACCCTGCTGTGTTATGCCTTCACCAAAGAATTTGGGATTCAGCTCTGCGATGGTATCGTTAACCGTTTCGAAGGTGTAATTCAGTTTCACCGTATGCCTTTCTAGAGACCCTTTACGATAGGAGTAGCCGGCACCAACAACAATTTTTTTCCTGATGAATCCGCTTGAATCCCGGAAAAATATCTGCTGGTTATTCCGCGTAGTGTAA
>Ga0164293_10000136_pt1 | contig 49802 bp, 49 predicted proteins | sample GEODES118metaG_FD_111487 | JGI IMG/M metagenome (GOLD analysis project Ga0164293, IMG submission 111487) | Eutrophic lake water microbial communities from Lake Mendota, Wisconsin, USA - GEODES118 metaG | ecosystem: Environmental > Aquatic > Freshwater > Lake | place: USA: Lake Mendota...
GGTTATTACCGCGACCAAACATTTGCTTTCGCCACCGGTGCGGCTTCTGTCCCCGAATTTTTTGCCCAGTTATACGCTAATCCGGACAGGGCCCGCGAGCCGCATAGCGGCGGCCGGCAAATGAACTCGCATTTTGCCACTCCCTTCTCAGATGAGAAAGGAAATGTGCTGGACCTGGTGAACAGGAAGAATATATGCGCCGGTATGGCCCCTACTGCCGGTCAGATGCCGCGCTCGCTGGGGCTTGCGTTTGCATCAAAACTGTTCAGGAAGGCTGAAAGCCTTAAAAATCTGGATACCCTCTCACACCAGGGCGATGAAGTGTGCTTCTGTACAATAGGTGATGCATCAACAAGCGAAGGTCATTTTTGGGAAACCATCAATGCTGCTTCTGTTCTGCAGGTACCCCTGGCGATTTTCGTATGGGATGATGGCTATGGCATCTCTGTGCCGAGAAAATACCAGACCGCCAAAGGCTCCATCTCAGAAGCCCTCAGGGGATTCCAGAAGAAAGAAGATACCAACGGCCTCCTGATCTATAAAGTGAAGGCCTGGGATTATGCGGGCATGTGTGAAGCATTTGAGGAAGGGATTCAGAAGGCCAGGGACAAACATATTCCCGTTCTGTTCCACGTGGAAGAAGTAACCCAGCCACAGGGGCACTCTACTTCGGGTAGTCATGAACGTTATAAAACGCCTGAGCGCCTGGACTGGGAACGTAAGTGGGATTGTATTGGTAAGATGAGGGCTTGGATCATTGACAACATGCTTGCTGAAGACGAGGAATTGATCGATATCGAACACGAAGCCAAGCAATACGTTAGGAACTGCAGGGTTGAAGCCTGGGATAATTTTCTAAACCCCATCAGGGAGCAGGTACTCCAGGCGGTGAATTTGGTGAACGCACTGGCCGAAACCCTGGAAGAGCCAGATAGTTTGCTGCATCTTTTGGCGGAACTGAAGAATAACCGCGAGCCATTACGCAGGGATGTGATGAAGGTACTCCGCAGGTCAATGATCATGCATAAGAACGGATCCGAGGCCATTCGAAAATATTATGAGCAACTCAGGGATGAGAATGAAAAGTTGTTCAATACACACCTGCACCACGAAGGGCCGGGTGCAGCGGTTGCTGTGGAACCCACAGACTTAAGCTATGCACCAGATGCACCCACCGTGAATGGCTACGAGATCCTGAATAAGTATTTCGACCAGTTATTTGCTTCCAATCCGCTGGTGTTTGCTTTTGGGGAAGACGTGGGTAAGATCGGCGATGTCAATCAGGGCTTTGCCGGGCTTCAGGAGAAATACGGTGAGAACAGGATTTTTGATACCGGTATCCGGGAACTGACCATTATAGGGCAGGGGATAGGTATGGCGCTTCGCGGCCTTCGGCCGATCGCTGAGATTCAGTACCTCGACTATCTTTTATATGGACTTCAACCGCTCAGTGATGATCTGGCATCGTTGCAATTCCGGACCGTTGGCAACCAGGCAGCCCCGCTGATCGTAAGAACCCGTGGCCACAGGCTAGAAGGCATTTGGCACAGTGGTTCTCCTATGGGTATGATCATTAATTCTCTTCGAGGTATTCATGTCTGCGTTCCCCGCAACATGGTACAGGCGGCAGGCATGTATAATACCCTGCTCGCCAGCTGCGAACCAGGGCTCGTGATCGAATCATTGAACGGTTATCGGCTCAAGGAGAAGCTTCCTTCCAACCTGCTCGATTTTAAAGTGGCCCTGGGTGTTCCTGACATCATCAGGGAAGGAAACGAAATCACATTGGTGTCCTACGGGTCCACCCTGCGCATCGTCATGGAAGCGGCAGAATTACTCGAAGGGCTTGGGGTCAGTTGCGAAGTGATCGATGTGCAAACACTTTTACCATTCGATACAGGTCACCTGATCCTTGAGTCTTTGAAAAAGACAAGCCGCATCCTGTTTGTAGATGAAGATGTTCCCGCTGGCGCATCAGCATACATGTTCAACAAAGTGATGGAAGAGCAGGGCGGGTATCGTTGGCTGGATGTAAGTCCGCGTACCCTGACGGCAAAAGCACACAGGCCGGGCTATGGCAGCGACGGCGATTATTTTTCTAAGCCAGGCACTGAGGATGTCATCGAACTGGTGCGGGAAATGATGGCTGAGTGATCAATTCAAAAACCTGTCGTTCCATTCAGGCTTCGGCAACCAGCATGCTTCCTTTTTGCCAAACCATGTATACCTGTTTGCAGATATAAACCGGTATATCAGGTCCCTGAGGAAAGCGGGTATCACGATGAAGACGTATAACCAAGACCAGCCGCCGCCCAATAATTTCAATACCCTTAATGCGCCTGTTGATTTTGTGAAAAGCCTTCCATCTTCCTGCAGGATGAAGGAATTGTATTGGTCAGGGGGCAGATGATTTGCCAGAAGCATTTTCTGGCCCGCTTCTCCCTGGAGGGAAGCAAATCTGAATATTTTCCTTCGATCTCGAATTAAAATAAACTGCACGGAACGGCTACAGAGATTGCATACCCCATCAAAGTATATGACGGGCGGATTCTCCATTATTTGAGGTTGTAGAAAACTTTCTGAACGTCTTCGTCTTGCTCAAGCCTGTCAACCAGTTTCAATACTTCCTGGGCTTCTTCCTCTCCAACCTCCACGGTATTGACCGGTATCCATTCCAGCTCAGAGCTTAATGGATGAAGGTCTTTATCTTCCAGCGCTTTCTGCATATTTCCAAAATCGGCAAAGCCCACCCGGAGCACGATCACTTCCTGCCCATCTTCATTGGTACTCTCGCCCAGTTCCTCCAGTCCGAAATCAATCAGTTCCAGTTCCAGTTCGTCCATATTCAGGCCTTCCGGCTTTAACTTGAAAACGCCCATTTTTTTAAATTGGAAACTCACACTGCCACTATTGCCCAACGTGCCGTGGCCTTTATTAAAATGGGATTTTACATTCGCCACTGTTCTCACATGATTGTCTGTTGCTGTTTCAACAAGAATGGCAACGCCATGCGGTCCATAACCTTCATAGAGGATCTCATCGTAGTTGATCATCTCCTTACCCGCCGCTCTTTTTATGGCAGCTTCCACGCGGTCTTTTGGCATGTTTACTGCCTTGGCGTTCAGCATACACCTGCGTAACGCAGGGTTGGTATCGGAATCCGGTCCACCGGCCTTTACGGCAATTACGATCTCCTTCCCGATGCGGGAAAACTGTTTGGCCATCTTATCCCACCTGGCGAACATCGTGGACTTGCGTACTTCGAAAATGCGACCCATAAGATGATTTTATCGGCTGCGAAGGTAATGATTTCGTTATTGAAAGTCTTTCGCTTGTGGAAGGCTACTTCCGGGGGTATGCAGCTTACTTTTTTTGCGGCTATACAGGAAGTAGACCAGCAGGCCGATGATCATCCACGCAAAGGCAAATTTCAGCGTTCTGATATCGATGGCAATGATCATCCCAAAGCAAATGACCGCGCCGAGGATGGGCACGAGCGGCACGAGCGGCGTCTTAAATGGACGGATCATATCCGGATTCTTCCTGCGCATGATCCATACGCCAAGGCTTACCAGTACAAAGGCAAAAAGGGTTCCAAAAGAGGTAAGGTCACCCGCCATATGGCCCGGCACAAATGCAGCAAATAATCCCACAAAAACAAACAGGATCCAATTGGCTTTATAAGGAGTTTTGAATTTAGGGTGAAGATCTCCAAACGCCTTAGGGATCAGTCCGTCGTTACTCATGGTGTAAAATATCCGGCTCTGGCCCATCAGCATCACCAGGATGACCGAGGAGAAGCCTGCCAGGATGGCCACGGTTACGCTGGTAGCTAACCAACCATAGCCGTGCATGTAATTTGAAATGGCATAAGCAACCGATGCCTCCTGTCCTTTTGTAGGATCAGTGAAATCCGTGTACGGCGCAACACCGGTGAGTACGTGCCCAAATAAAATGTAAAGTATGGTGCAAACAACCAGGGATCCCAGAATTCCGATCGGCATGTCTCGGGCCGGATTTTTGGCTTCCTGCGCCGCTGTTGACACGGCGTCAAATCCGATGAAGGCAAAGAATACGATGGCTGCACCCCCAAGCACCCCTCCCCATCCGTGTTTGAATACCCCTTCATGCCCGGGTGTTCCCTCGGGGATCAGGTAAGGCGTGTGGTTAGCGGGTTCAATGAACTGCCACCCCACGGCGATGAATAACAGCACGATGGCCACTTTAATAAACACAATGATCATATTGACCAGCGCAGACTCCTGGGTACCACGAATCAGCAGCAGGGTCAGCAACAATAAAATGACGAGGGCAGGAGCGTTCATGATGCCGGATGTGGTGACACCATCAACAGTAATCGATTCAAACGGCGAGTGCGACCATTCATAGGGTATTACACCGCCTAATAATTTATTCAGGTATTCGCTCCAGGCGATAGAGACCGTAGCAGCACCCAGGGCATATTCCATGATAAGTGCCCACCCAATGATCCAGGCTATCATTTCTCCCATGGTAACATATGAATATGCGTAAGCGCTTCCCGCAATAGGGATCATGGCGGCAAACTCTGCATAACATAAGCCTGCGAATGCGCAGCCGATGGCGGCTATAATAAAGGAAATGGTAACTGCTGGTCCTGCTGCCTGCCCTGCAGCCGCAGCTGTTCTTACAAAAAGACCAGCCCCTATGATCGCGCCAATTCCCAATGCCACAAGATTGCCTGCCCCCAGCGTCCTTTTCAACCCTTTTTCCTCGTCTTTGGTGTGGGCCAGCATGGCATCAAGATCCTTGGTTCTAAATAAACTCATACGTTCTATTGATAAATTATGACCAATGTTAGAATTCGGAAAGATAAAGAATTCCGCATTTCACCAAACATTCAATTTATAAAAACAGTTATGTCCCGTCGAACATCTACAGAACCATGAATTGATTATATTGCGACCTATGCAAAAAGGCAGCCGCTTAACGGTTTACATCCTGCTTTCCATGGTGATCGGCGTGATCATCGGTTACCTGATACATATTAATGCGTCGCCCGCATATATTGCAAAAATTTCTCCGCAGCTCAAAGTGCTGACCACCATCTTCCTGAGGTTGGTCCAGATGATCATCGCCCCGCTGGTTTTTTCAACCCTGGTGGTAGGCATAGCTAAACTGGGGGATCTGAAAACGGTCGGCAGGGTAGGCGGTAAAGCCCTGTTATGGTTCATCACGGCTTCGCTGATATCCCTGCTGATTGGCATGTTTTGGGTCAATTTGTTCAAACCGGGTGTAGGTTTTGCGCCCGACGGTGCAGACATGAGCGCAGCAAAGGACATGATCGGAAAAACAAGTGCCTTCTCCATTATTGATTTTGTGAATCACTTATTTCCCAGAAGTATCATAGAAGCAATGGCCACCAACGAGATCCTCCAAATCGTGGTGTTCTCGATCTTTTTTGGCATTGCCATGGCCCAACTGGGGGAAAAGGCTAAATCTATTCTTCATGCTTTAGACGTGGTGGCGCAAATCATTTTGAAGATGGTGGGGTACGTCATGAATTTCGCCCCACTCGGTGTATTCGGTGCGCTCGCTGCCGTTGTGGCTACTTACGGTATTCAAAGCATCGTTTTCGTTTACCTGAAATATTTTGGTGCATTTTTAGTTGGCATTGTCTCGCTGTGGGTGTTATTGCTGATTGTTGGATATCTCATTTTAGGTAACCGACTTTTTGAACTGATCAAAAGGATACTGAACCCTTTGGCGATCGCCTTTAGTACTACCAGCAGTGAAGCCGTTTTTCCAAAGCTCGTGGAAGAACTGGAGGCTTTCGGTTGTAAAAACAAGATCGTTTCTTTTATTCTTCCGCTGGGCTATAGCTTTAATCTGGACGGAAGCATGATGTACATGACCTTTGCCAGTATCTTCATTGCGCAGGTATACAATGTACCGCTTGACCTGCCTACGCAGCTGACCATGCTTCTGGTGCTGATGCTGACCAGTAAGGGTATAGCTGGCGTTCCCAGGGCCTCTCTCGTTGTGGTAACCGCTACTTGCGCCATGTTCAATATCCCGCCTGAGGGTATTGCCCTGATCCTGCCTATCGATCATTTTTGTGATATGTTCAGAAGCATGACGAATGTGATTGGAAACGCACTGGCAACAGCAGCAGTAAGTAAATGGGAAGGTGAACTGACCAACCCGGTGGAATTGACCTCAGTAGAAGAATTATAAAATATCGAAATGCTTGAGTTATTAGAGATAAGTTTTAGAGACCTGTTGAACCCGGAGTTTTATATCCAGCATGGAGGATTGTGGTTATTCCTTTTCATCGTTTTTGCTGAAACAGGATTGTTTGCAGGTTTTTTTCTGCCCGGCGACTCCCTGCTTTTTGTGGCCGGGATTTATAGTTCTGAACTTGCCAGGGAAGTGTACAGTACTGGCAATGAGTTTCTGGACCTGATACTGCTGACGATCCTGGTGGTCACCGCCGGGGTAGCAGGTAACATGGTGGGCTACTGGTTTGGGGCAAAAAGCGGCCCCTACCTGTTTAAACGAAAAGATACCTTCTTCTTCAAAAAGAAACATCTGTATACCGCAAAGGAGTTTTACGACAAGCATGGCGGTGGAGCCATCATTTTTGCCAGGTTCCTTCCCATCATCAGAACCTTTGCGCCCATCATCGCCGGTATCGTGGAAATGGATAAGAAGCGCTTCGCATTTTTCAATATTGTCGGCTGTGTTGCCTGGGCCGTTTCCATGTTGTTCGCAGGGCATTACCTGTATATCTTCTTCCTGAATACCTTCCAGTTCGATCTGAAAGAGAGGCTGGAATTCATTGTACTCGGAATCGTTTTGATCACCACGCTGCCCGTGATCTGGAAATTGCTCAAAGGCGGGGATAAGCATACCCACAAAGACGACCATCCTTAAATCTTACACATGGCGAAACCACAGCACACGATCTTCAACATCGCTGTTATTGTTGCTGCACTTGGATATTTTGTTGATATATACGATCTTCTTTTATTCACCATTGTAAGAGAGCCCAGCCTCAAAGGACTGAATGTGGCAGATGCCGATATGATCTCTGCCAGTACCAGGATCATTAACTGGCAAATGGTAGGCCTGTTGATCGGAGGGATGATCTGGGGGGTGATGGGCGACAAGAAAGGAAGACTAAGTGTGCTCTTCGGATCCATCATGCTGTACTCCGTTGCCAATTTCCTTACCGGATATGTAACTACCGTTGACCAGTACGCAACCGCCCGCTTTGTAGCCGGCATAGGTCTGGCTGGTGAACTGGGCGCTGGCATCACGCTGGTGAGTGAATTGCTGCCTAAAAACAAAAGGGGGATCGGCACCTCACTGGTGGCCGGCATAGGCCTTTTTGGCGCAGTGTTCGCCTACTTTGTTTATCGCAGCACGGAAGACTGGCGGTTATGTTATAAGATCGGGGGCGGCCTCGGCATTATGCTCCTGGTACTCAGGATCAGCGTGGCCGAAAGTGGTATGTTCCATTCGGTAAAAAAGGCCGGCGTAAGCAGGGGTAATTTCCTGATGTTTTTTAATCATGCGGCCAGGTTCCGGAAGTACATTCTCGCCATCCTCATCGGCCTGCCTACCTGGTACGTGATCGGGATCCTTGTTAACCTCAGCAACCGTTTTGCCAACGAGATCTACGGTCCCAACGCCATTGACTCCGGGAAGGCCATTATGTATGCCTACGTGGGTATTGCAACCGGCGATATCCTGATCGGCTTCGTGAGCCAGTATTTCAAAAGCCGAAAGAAGGCCCTTTATCTGTTTTACCTGTTTAGCGCCCTCTCTGTAACCGCTTATTTCAGTCCCCTGAATAATAACGACTCTTTCATGTATGTGGTCTGCGGACTGTTGGGTTTCAGTACAGGCTTCTGGGCGATCTTTGTCACCATGGGCGCCGAACAATTCGGCACCAATCTGCGCGCCACCGCAGCAACGACCATTCCCAATATGGTGAGGGGAGCACTGCCTATCATCAACATCATGTTTAAAGACACGTTCCAGGACTCCTGGAAATGGAGCCTTGTTCAAAGCGGGATCGTAACGGGAGTGATCGTTATACTGATTGGTGTGGTCTCTGTGTATTTTACCGAGGAAACATTTCATAAAGACCTTGATTACATAGAGGAGTAAATATGAAATTTCTGATCATCAGGTTTTCGTCCATCGGAGATATCGTTCTCACTACCCCGGTGATCCGATGCCTGAAAGAACAAGTAGCTCACGCCGAAATTCACTACCTCACCAAATCCGCTTTCGCGTCTATACTTGTTACCAACCCGCACGTGGGTAAGGTTCATGTTTTGGATCAGGATTTCCCCGGCCTGATCTCAAAGCTGAAAGCTGAACACTACGATGCCGTGATCGACCTGCACAATAATCTTCGTTCCGCACGGGTGAAATGGATGCTTGGGGCATCATCATATTCATTCCCTAAACTGAATTTCGAGAAATTCCTACTGGTGACATTCAAGATCAACCGGTTGCCCGACCTCCATATTGTTGAACGTTACCTGAGTACGGTAGAACATCTGGGGGTGAGGAATGACAACAAAGGGCTCGATTATTTTATTCCTCCTCCAGATGAGATCGATATTTCGGTTATGCCATCACGTGAGTATACCGGGTTAGTGATCGGCGCTGCCCATGGTACAAAAAGATTGCCGCTGCACAAGCTTGTGGAACTGGTGCAAAAAATTGATGGGGCCGTTGTGTTACTCGGCGGAAAGGAAGATGCAGACTCCGGTGAGAAGATCAGGAGCGCAGATCCGGAACGGATATTTAATGCCTGTGGCAAATTCAACCTGAACCAATCTGCATCGCTGGTGAAACAAGCGAGCAGTATTATCAGCCATGATACGGGCCTGATGCACATTGCAGCAGCATTTAATAAACCAATGGTATCGGTGTGGGGTAACACCATTCCCGGATTTGGAATGTATCCTTATACCGGGCATCGTGAATTCGCTATGATGGCAGAAGTGAAAGGGTTAACATGCAGGCCTTGTTCCAAGATCGGGTACGACCATTGCCCGAGGGGTCATTTCAAATGCATGGAGGAACAGGATCTGGACAAGATCGCTGGCGCAGTGAATAAAAAATAATGATCACTGAAAACTAAAATGGGAGCCGAAGCCCCCATTTTATATGCTAATCGTAAGCTTAGTGATTTTTAGAGTGTCTTTAACACATCATTCATACTCCTGACAGCATCGGCGCTTTTGGCAAATAATTCCTTTTCTTCTGCATTGAGATCACATTCCACGATCTTCTCCCAGCCGTTCCTGCCAATGATCACAGGTACACCCAGACAAATATCTTTCTGGCCATACTCGCCGTCAAGCGCAACGCAGCAGGTGAATAGCTTTTTCTCATCCCTCAGGATGGCCTCTGCCAACGCAGCTCCTGCCGCACCGGGGGCGTACCATGCAGATGTACCGATCAGTTTGGTAAGGGTCGCTCCACCTACCATGGTGTCTGCTACTACTTGTTTCTGCGTCTCGGTATCAAGGAAATGGGTCACCGGAATACTGTTCCAGGTAGCCAGCCGGATCAGTGGGATCATAGTGGTATCGCCATGTCCACCTACTACGATCGCATTCAGGTCGGCAGGGCTGCAGTTCAGCCGCTGGCTAAGTTGATATTTAAACCTGCTGCTATCAAGGATACCGCCCATCCCAATGATCCTGTTCTTCGGTATCCCGGTCGACTGCAACGCCAGGTGCGTCATGGTATCCATCGGGTTGCTAATGACCACAATGATGGCATCAGGCGAGTAGGTTAGGATGTTCTCACAAACGCCTTTAACGATGCCCGCATTGGTGCCAATCAGTTCCTCCCTTGTCATTCCTGGTTTGCGGGGTATCCCTGAAGTAATGATAACTACGTCGCTGCCCTTTGTTTTGGAGTAGTCACTGGTACTACCGGTGATCCTGGTGTCAAATCCCAGCAGGGTGGCTGTCTGCATCATATCCTGGGCTTTGCCTTCGGCCAGGCCCTCTTTAATATCAAGCAAAACAAGTTCATGACAGATCTCTCTCCTGGCAATATTATCGGCACATGTAGCACCTACAGCACCTGAACCAACGACGGTTACTTTCATTGTTTTTAATTTAGGACGCAAAGATATAGAACAGAGGGAAGATGAATGGGATTAATGTGTGGAATGCAGGGTAGCCTCCACCAGTTTGTCTATTTTGGTATCGCCTTCAAACACCTTTACCAGGTTTCCTTCCTTATTGTAGACGGCCAGCAAGGGCGCAAACTTGATCCGGTAGAACGGTCCAAAAAAGTATTTAACGTCTCTGCCGATATGCACATTGGGATATTTATGCAAGTCAAACTCCCGGCAAAACTCCCTGATCTTTGAAACAGGCTGGAAAGACGACATCACGATCTCCGTATTTTTCAACTTACCCATGTTTTTGGTGAGAGTAACGGTTTGCTCCCGGCAATGGTCACAGTCGGGGCTGAACAGCATAATGATCACAGGAACGCCTTTTTTGATATCCCTGTTGGTGAACCAGCTTGAACTGTCTTCCTGGAGTATACTGAAATTTGGAAGGGTGGGGTTCTTCAGGTATGGGGGATCCGTATCCTGTGATTTGGATATGAAAGAAGTAAGCAATAAGATCATCAGGGTAAAAATCCTCATCCACATATTTTGCCAAAGGTATCTGTAATGGCACGATGTATTATCTAAAAAAATGTAAAAACTGGAAGCAGCTCATTTTTTACTTAGTTTTGCCGCCCGAAAGGGTTAATTCAATTATTATGGCGAATACATCAGATATCAGCAGGGGAATGATCCTGAAACTCGATGGAAGTTTGTACACTGTTGTGGAATTTGGAGAAAATAAAACAGCCAGGGCAGCAGCTAAGGTATGGGCCAGGCTGAAAGGCGTAGATAACAACAGGACCATCGAAAAGACCTGGAACTCAGGCGATTCCATCTTCCCTATCAGAGTGGAACGTAAAGATTATCAATACCTGTATAAAGACGAAAGCGGCTATAGCTTTATGGATAGCGAAACCTTTGAACAGATCACGGTATCAGAGAACCTGATCGATGCGCCCCAGTTCCTGGTAGACGGGCAGCAGGTTTCCGTATTGATGAACACAGAAACAGAGCTACCGATGTCGGTGGAATTGCCGGACAAGATCATTTCAAAGGTCACCTACTCCGAACCGGGACTCCGGGGCGACACCGCCACCCGTACCCTTAAACAAGCCACAGTTGAGACAGGTGCTACAGTGATGGTTCCCCTGTTTGTGAATGAAGGTGATGTAATCAGGATCAACACAAAAACGGGTGAATACGTAGAAAGGGTAAAAGACTAAGAAATTCGCTTTTTTAAGTGAAAATGGGCAAAAAACGGGCTTTTTTGCCCATTTTTTATTCGTTTTTGACTAAAATAAAGATTTGTTGGAATAAGAAGATGCTTATCTTAGCCGCTCTTAAGGCCGCAACCAAACGATTAAATTAGCTTCCATGGATTTCAGACAAATACAGGATCTGATCAAAATGATCAATAAGTCCAATATCGGGGAACTGACTATAGAAGAGAAAGATTTCAAGATCACCATAAAGCAGAAGAAAGATGAAAAGTTGACCTACGCACAGGCACCCGCTCCCCAGCCCCTGCCTGTTTACGGTATTGCTCCTGCGCCCCATGTGGCCGTGGCAGCTCCAGTTGAACTCCCCGCAGCAGAAGTCAAGAACGATAACTATATCACCATCAAAAGTCCGATGATCGGCACCTTTTACAGGCGACCCTCACCAGATAAACCCATATTTGCTGAAGTGGGTGATGAAATTGCGCCAGGTACCGTGGTCTGTATCATTGAAGCCATGAAGCTGTTCAACGAAATTGAAAGTGAAGTGTCCGGCAAGATCGTGAAGATCCTGATCGAGGACGCATCACCCGTTGAATACGACCAGCCTTTATTCCTGGTAGATCCCGCCTAAGGCGCCGATGACCATATTCAAGACATCCTCATATTTATCACGTTTCCTCCAGGTCTCTTATGACGAAAAACTCAATTTCTGGATTTAAGAAGATATTGATTGCGAATAGAGGTGAAATTGCTTTGCGGGTCATTCGTACCTGCAAGGAAATGGGCATAAAAACCGTTGCTGTTTATTCAACGGCCGATAAAGACAGCCTGCACGTGAAGTTTGCCGACGAGGCAGTTTGTATCGGAAAGCCCTCCAGTAGCGAATCTTATCTGAACATACCCCACCTGATGGCCGCTGCTGAGATCACCAATGCAGACGCCGTTCACCCTGGTTACGGATTCCTCGCAGAAAATGCAAAGTTTGCAGAGATCTGCGGCGAGTATAACATTAAGTTCATCGGCCCTACCCCTGACCAGATCCGTTCCATGGGGGATAAGATCACGGCAAAGGAAACCATGATCAAAGCAGGCGTTCCCGTGATCCCGGGAAGCGACGGTTTACTGTCCAGCGTGGATGAAGCAAAGGAACTGGCGAAGGAGATCGGCTATCCCGTTATCCTGAAAGCTACTGCCGGTGGGGGTGGAAAGGGAATGCGCGTAGTTTGGGAAGAGTCTGAAGTTGAAAAAGCATACCATACTGCGAAGACCGAAGCAGGTGCGTCATTTAAGAACGATGGGATCTACATGGAGAAATTTGTGGAAGATCCAAGGCATATAGAAATACAGGTGGCAGGTGACAGATATGGAACCGTCTGCCACCTGAGTGAGCGGGATTGCTCTATCCAGCGCCGGCACCAGAAACTGGTGGAAGAATCGCCTTCGCCATTTATGACGCCTGAACTAAGAGAAAAAATGGGTATCGCTGCCGTAAAAGCGGCCTCTGCCATTGGTTACGAGAGCGTGGGTACCATTGAGTTCCTGGTAGATAAACACCGGAACTTTTACTTCATGGAGATGAATACCCGCATCCAGGTGGAACATTGTGTAACAGAAGAAGTAACCAATTTTGACCTGATCAAAGAACAGATCAAAATCGCTTCCGGTGAAGCCATTTCCGGCGTTAATTACTATCCGTCCATGCACGCCATCGAGTGCAGGATCAATGCGGAAGACCCGTATATGGATTTCCGTCCCAGTCCCGGCAAGATCACCGTGATGCACCAGCCCGGTGGTCACGGTATTCGGGTGGATTCCCACGTTTATGCCGGTTACACCATTCCACCTTATTATGATTCTATGATCGCAAAGATCATTGCAGTTGCGCGTACCCGTGAGGAAGCGCTCAATACCATGAGCCGGGCACTGAGCGAGTATGTGATCGAAGGGGTGAAAACAACCATTCCGTTCCACCAGCAACTGCTGAAGAATGAAGATTTTAAGAAGGGTAACTTTACTACCAAGTTCATGGATAGCTTCAAAATGTATTAGAGCCAGTCAGGCTTCAGATCGATGTATCATGGCGGATCGTATCCGCTATTTTGATGTCATTTCCCTTTAATGCAACGCAAAAAAAGAGACCCGGGAAACCGGGCCTCTTTTATAAATCATTACCTTCTTTATCTGAGAAACAGTAACTCCCTGTATTTTGGAAGTTCCCATAGCGAGTCGTCCACCAGTAATTCAAGTTTATCAACACTGTACCTGATCGAATCATAGTAGGGTTTCACTTTTTCGCAATAAGCGATCGCTTTTTCCCTTGAATGAGAGATGGCGTTGGCACCTTTACGGGCTTCTGTCATTTCCTCAACCAGTGTTTGGACTTTATTGACGTGCTCTGAAATTTCCTTCAGCACATTCATCTGAGCAGCGTAAGAAGATCCTTCCATTCCAATATCCTTAAGACCCTTGATATTGGTGATCAGCTCGTTTTGGTAACGGATCGCCGCAGGCAGGATGTGATTGCCGGCCAGGTCGCCGATAACCCTTCCTTCGATCTGAACGCGCTTGATATATTTTTCCAGTTCGATCTCATGGCGTGCTTCCAGTTCTGCATGGGTGTAGATCCTGAATGATTCAAACAACTTTTTTGCTTTGTCGGTCACCATGGCATCGAGGGCAAGGGGTGTGGTTTTCACATTAGGTAAACCACGTTTTGCGGCTTCCTGCTGCCATTCTTCACTATAACCATCCCCTTCAAAGATCACTTTCTTAGCGGCAGTGATGTATTGTTTGATAACCTGCATGATCGCCACTTCTTTCTTATCGCCTTTTTCAATCAGGGCATCCACTTCTTTTTTAAAGTTGGTCAGCGTTTCAGACATGATCGTATTCAACACAGTCATGCCATTTGCGCAATTCGCCTCTGAGCCAACTGCCCTGAATTCAAATTTGTTTCCAGTGAAGGCAAAAGGTGAGGTTCGGTTACGGTCAGTATTATCCAAAAGCAACTCAGGGATGCTCTTATGGATATCAAGTTTGAGCATCACTTCATCCTGCTCATCAAATTTGTCGCCCACCCGCGTTTCCACTTCATTCAGCACATTGTTCAGGAATTGGCCAATGTAAGCCGAGATGATGGCAGGAGGGGCTTCGTTTGCACCCAGACGGTGGTCATTGCCCGCAGATGCAATAGCAGACCTCATCAGGTCCGAATGATCATGTACGGCTTTGATCGTATTTACGAAGAAGGCAAGGAACATCAGGTTGGTCTTCGGTGTTTTGCCAGGAGCCAGGAGGTTAACCCCGGTATTGGTAGCCATGCTCCAGTTGTTATGTTTACCACTGCCGTTGATACCCGCGAAAGGCTTCTCGTGCAGTAAAACTTTCAGTTTATGCCTTTTCGCAACCCTGTTCATGACGTCCATCAGCAAGGTGTTGTGATCGACCGCCAGGTTGAGTTCTTCGAAGATCGGCGCACACTCAAACTGAGCCGGTGCCACCTCGTTGTGACGCGTACGTAATGGAATACCCAGTTTGTAACTCTCATTCTCGAAGTCTCTCATGTAAGCGTACACGCGCTCGGGAATGGAACCGAAATAATGGTCTTCCAACTGCTGGCCCTTCGCAGGGGCATGTCCGAATACCGTTCTTCCGGTCATGACGATATCAGGGCGGGCATTGGCAAGTCCTTCATCGATCACAAAATACTCCTGCTCCCAACCAAGGGTAGCATATACTTGCGTCACGTTGCGGTCAAAATAATTGCATACCTCAACTGCCGCTTTGTTCAAAGCTTCAATTGATTTCAGCAAAGGAGCTTTGTAGTCCAGGGCCTCGCCTGTATAAGAAACGAAAATTGTAGGAATGCAAAGCGTTCTGCCATTGCCGATCTCCATGATGAATGCCGGTGAATTAGGATCCCATGCCGTATATCCACGGGCCTCAAAAGTTGCCCTCAGACCGCCACTTGGGAAAGAAGAGGCATCTGGTTCCTGTTGAACCAGGGCATCAGCTTCAAATTGCTCCAGGGGAGTGCCGTCAGACTTCAGGGTGAAGAATGAATCGTGCTTTTCAGCAGATGTGCCGGTGAGCGGCTGGAACCAGTGGGTGAAGTGGGTAACACTTTTGGATTCTGCCCATTTCCGGATACCCGCAGCGATCTGGCTCGCCATGGTACGGTCTACCCGATGTCCTGATTTCATGGAGCTGACCAGGCTCTTGTACGCTTCATCACTCAAGTATTCGCGGGCAGTTTTTAGGGAAAAAACATTCTCGCCGAAAATGGCGGTGATCCTGGAGGAGGAGGCTTCAGTAACCTCGGCCCCAGCAGTTAAATTGTCGATTGCTTTGAAACGTAGCGACTGCATGTTGTAAATTTTAAGAAGGGCGAAGGTCTTGTTTTTTACCGAAACTGCAATGCTTAATTAGTTTGAATGTGGAAAATATGGGTCAAAAGTGTAAAAGGCTTATTTAAAGCCAAAGGTGGCCAGAGAATAAGTGGAATTTGGCCTAAAAATTACATATTATTGTAATTTTTCATATAAATTTTTCGTAACTAACTTTTGCCAGTTTATCCGGGTTGCAGCAACAGTAAGCAACAGGCTTTCAAAGATGATCCGGTAACGCACGATCGCACCCAGAAAAGGGATGGTGTAACCGATAAACAAATAATTGGAGAAGGCAAAGAACAGGATGGCAAGCAATGGTGCGCTGTCAGGTATCGGGATATTATCTCTCGCCGGTACAAGGAATGAGAGTATCAGGATCAGCAACACAAAATAGGTTTCAACGCCGGAGAACAACGACAATGCCCCGGGCTGTTCCCCTGGAATGGGCCGGAGAAATACATGATTCAATGCCTGGGGAAGGATCCGTATAAAGGATAATGGATGGGGTTCAAGATTGTCGAGTTCCACGTAAGAGCCGCCTTTTAATGCCTGGAAATCGGCCTGACGTTTCACAAAGGCCTTGGGAAGGTTCACCGGACCGATGGCAGACGACAGGAAAAACAATACTGACGATAATGAGTAAACGAAAAAGAAACTACGCCAGGGTTTTACACCGCGAAAGTGGGAGATCGACCATGCAATGGCGGCTGGGATGATGCTAAGGGCAATGAAGCTCCTGTTCAGGAATAACAACAAAAGTGCCAATCCCGTATACAGCAGGAACCATTTCCTCCCGCATTGAAAAAAGCGCAGAAGACAGTAAAAGAACAGGCCAGAAGACAGGAAGATCAGGGCGTCTTTCCGGATACCGCTGGTCCAGAATACCAGTGGCACAAACAGGAAGAAGATGATCAGAAATAGCTTTTCTTTTCCGGGAAACAGTTGCGAGAAAAAGCGGTAATAGAAGTATCCGCCCCAGAAACTGATCATAGAAAAGAGGACCACGTTCACGTAATAATGGCCGCCTGAGAAAACGTTCAGAATCGCCAGTAGTTTGATCAGGAATGCGTACTCAATTTCCTGCCAGTAGGTGGTCATCATATACCTGGAATACGAGGTAGGGTCTACCAGGGAATGAAGGAAATGCAACGGGTCCCGTTTTAGGAACCGGGTTTCCTCCAGGCTTTGCCCATGATACATCCAGGTGTCGTCTCCCCCGTAGTAGCGGAGAAAGATATATCCATACAAACACCCAAAGCCGATTTTGAGAATAAATCCCACACCAGCATACCACATATCGATATGTATGAGGTTTTTCCTGCCAAGCCATCTGACCAGGATGAGAAACAACGACAGATAAATGAAGAAAAGAAAATAAGCCATGTGGGCACAACAACACCGGTTTGTGTTGGACGGAAAGATAGAATATTTTGAATTTGCAGAAATATGATATTATTGCGTTTCGAAAAATGGAATCATTCTCTACTGAAACCCCTGTTATCGCCTTTGTGTCCAACAACTGCTGGTCACTCTTCAATTTCAGGATGCAATTGTTGAACCACTATGTGGCTAAGGGATATAAAGTCATCGCCATCGCCGCGGAAGATGAATACACCCCCGAGCTGAAGTCGGCCGGCCTGACCTTTTATAATGTAGAGTTCCGGAACAGCTCAGTAGATCCTGTCGCGGACCTTCAGGTATTGCGCCATCTAAAGAAGATTTATACGCAGGAAAAGCCTCACATCATTTTCCATTACGTCACTAAGCCCGCCATTTATGGATCCCTCGCCGCGGGGAGCCTTAAGATCCCCAGTATATCCGTCATTACAGGCCTGGGCTATGTCTACTCAGGAGATAACTGGCTGAGCCTGCCCGTTACCCTGCTTTTCCGGATGGCCCTTAAAAAAGCGAGTGAAGTATGGTTCCTGAACAGGGAAAACGCAGGTTTTTTTACCGGTAAGCGGATCATCCCCCCCGGTAAATCGAAGATCCTTCCCGGCGAAGGTATCGACACCGGCCATTTTGCGCCGATCGCAAAGCCCCGTGCTTCAAAAACCTTTGTATTCCTTATGGTCAGCAGACTACTCTGGAGCAAAGGGGTGGGAACCTATATGGATGCTGCCCGAAAACTGCGGCAGCAGCACCTGGATGTGGAGTTCAGGCTGTTGGGTAAACCCGAGACCGGACACCCTGAGTCGGTTTCTCCCGATCATCTCACCAGTTGGGAACGTGAAGGCCTGCTCACCAACCTCGGTTTTTCAAATGATGTCCGCCAAGCCCTGTCGGAAGCTGATTGTTTTGTTTTGCCTACGTATTACGAGGAAGGGATCCCAAGAACCCTGATGGAAGCCTCCAGTATGGAACTTCCACTGATCACCTCTGATCATACCGGTTGTAACAGCGTGGTGGAAGACGGCTTTAACGGCCTGCTCTGCAAACCACGCAGCGCGGCCGACCTGGCGGAAAAAATGAAGGCGGTGATCAACATGAGCGAAGACCAACGCCGGGAAATGGGGAAAAATGGCCGGGATAAAATGCTTCAGCAATTCGATATATCCCATGTGGTAAGGATTTACGACGATGCCATACGCCGTTATACCGGTTCATAAATATCTCCATCCTCCTTTACCGCATCTTTGCTACTTTTGCGTTTTCTATCATCATGCAGACAATAACAGTAGATACAGCAAAGCAATTAGGTATTACAGCAGAAGAATTCGGAATGATCAACGAGGTGCTTGGCCGCGTACCCAATTTCACTGAACTGGCCGCTTATTCTGTCATGTGGAGCGAACACTGCAGTTACAAGAATTCTATCAAATGGTTGAAAACCCTGCCCCGTGAAGGAAAGAAGCTGTTGGTGAAAGCGGGGGAAGAAAATGCAGGGTTGGCTGATATTGGCGATAGCCTGGGCGTGGTATTCAAAATTGAGTCCCACAATCACCCCTCCGCGATAGAACCCTTTCAGGGTGCCGCTACCGGTGTTGGCGGGATCCATCGCGACATATTCACCATGGGCGCAAGGCCCATAGCAGCGCTCAACTCACTTCGTTTTGGCGACCTTAATCAACAGAAAACACAGCACCTGCTCAACGGCGTAGTGCACGGGATCGGACACTACGGGAACTGCTTCGGCGTACCCACCGTTGGGGGCGAGATATATTTTGAATCCTGCTATCATACCAACCCCCTCGTTAATGCCATGAGCGTAGGTATCGTGGAAGTAGGTAAAACGGTAAGCGCAATCGCCGAAGGTGCGGGTAACCCAGTTTTCATCGTGGGTTCAGCCACCGGTAAAGATGGTATAGGTGGCGCATCTTTCGCATCTGCAGATATCACGGCAGACAGTGCACAAGACCTGCCCGCAGTGCAGGTTGGAGACCCTTTCCAGGAAAAGAAATTACTCGAGGCCTGCCTTGAAGTGATTCCAACCGGCGCGCTGGTAGGCATGCAGGATATGGGCGCGGCCGGGATCATATGCTCCACAGCGGAAACCAGCGCCAAGGGCGGTGTGGGCATGCGTATAGACCTTGAGCACGTCCCCTCCCGTCAAAAGAATATGAAGGCCTGGGAACTCCTCCTCAGTGAAAGCCAGGAAAGGATGCTGATGGTGGTTAAAAAAGGACGCGAGGAAGAGGTACTCCGGATCTTTGAAAAATGGGACCTTCCCTGCTCACAGATCGGGGTGGTGACGGACGATAAAATGTTGCGCTTCTATATGAACGGCGAACTGGAGGCAGAGCTTCCTGCGGAAAGTCTCGTGCTTGGCGGCGGAGCTCCACAGAATACCCGCGAATACCGCGAACCACGTTATTTCGCAAGGATCGCTGACTTTGATCCCGCTTCCATACCGGTTCCTGAAAACCTGAGGACCACGGCCGAAAAGGTAATTACCATTCCCAATATCGCCAGTAAACGCTGGATCTATACGCAGTACGATAGCATGGTGGGTACGGCGAACAGTTCCACAAACCAGCCATCAGATGCTGCCGTAGTATCGGTCAAGGGTACCCGAAAAGGACTAGCCGTTACCACTGACTGCAACAGCCGTTACGTATATGCTGATCCATACAAAGGGTGTATGATCGCCGTGAGTGAAGCGGCACGTAACATTGTATGCTCTGGTGGGGAACCGCTGGGAGTGACCAACTGTCTGAATTTTGGTAATCCCTTCGATCCTGAAGTGTATTACCAGTTCGTATATGCGATCAAGGGTATGGGTGAAGCCTGCCTCGCTTTTGATACCCCTGTTACAGGCGGTAACGTAAGCTTTTATAACCAGGGCCCCGATGGTCCTGTATACCCCACGCCAACGATCGGCATGGTGGGCGTGTTGAACGATATCACCAGGAAGATGACCCTTGACTTTAAAAATGAAGGGGATAGCATCTACCTTGTTGGCCAAAGCCGCAATGACATCGCATCATCGGAATACCTGCATAAGATCCACCAGGTTGAATTTTCACCGGCCCCATATTTCAGTCTCGAAGAAGAAGTGCGCCTACAGAAAGCCATCCGCGATCTGATCTCTTCTTCAGTCATCTCCTCGGCGCACGATACCAGTGAAGGCGGACTTTTTGTTACTCTTTGTGAGAGCGGTTTCAATCGCGGACTGGGCTTCGATGTTACCTCTGACAATGGGATCAGGAAAGATGCCTGGCTGTTTGGCGAAGCACAAAGCAGGGTAGTGGTATCACTAAACCCGGCTAATGAAGCCGCATTGCAAGAAATGCTTTCCGTACATGGAGTGCTTTTTGAAAAGCTTGGAATCGTAACCACAGGTACCGTAGCGATCGATGGTGAGCAATGGGGCACCATGGAAACCTGGAAAGAATTGTATGACAACGCGATCGGGCTATACCTTACCGGAGAATCCGCCGAGTCAGCATTAACTGCCGTATAATGGATAGGGAACAGCATATTATCGTTACCGGAGCAGCCGGGTTTATTGGCAGCTGCATGACGGGTTATCTGAATAGCCTGGGGTTCAACAATATCATCATCGTTGATGAGTTTTCAAGGGCTGATAAAGTTCCAAATCTTCAGGGAAAAAAATACCTCCACCAGGTTGACAGAAAAGATCTTATCAAATGGCTCAAGGAAAATGATCCCGGTATTTCCTTGATATTTCATTTGGGAGCCCGCACCGATACCACCGAATTTAATTATGCTATACATGAAGCGTTGAACGTGCGGTATTCTCAGGAGGTGTGGCATTACTGTGTCAGCAAAAGTATCCCCCTGGTATACGCCTCCTCCGCAGCAACTTATGGGTCTGGTGAACTGGGTTATAAAGATGATCATGATCTGCCCAGCAAATTGGAGCCCCTCAATCCATACGGGGTATCGAAAAATGAGTTTGATAAATGGGCCCTGAAGCAGACCGTTACCCCGCCGCATTGGTATGGTCTGAAGTTCTTCAACGTATACGGCCCAAATGAATATCACAAAGCCCGCATGGCTAGTGTGATATTCCATGCTGCAAACCAGATCCGGGAACAGGGTTACGTAAGATTGTATAAGTCGCACCGCGCCGATTATCAGGACGGTCAGCAGCTCAGGGATTTTATTTATGTGAAAGATGTGATCAGTGTTTGCGCCTGGTTCATGGATCATCATCCTGCGTCTGGACTTTATAATCTGGGAACAGGTTGTGCAAGAAGTTTTGAGGACCTGGTGAAGGCAACGTTCGCAGGCTTCAGTCTTCCCGCCGATATCAGGTATATCGATATGCCCGAAGATATACGGGATAAGTACCAGTATTTTACTCAGGCAGATATGTCCAAGCTCCATTCTGCGGGGTACATCAAACCATTTTTTAGTTTGGAAGATGGGGTGGGCGACTATGTACAGCACTATTTATTAACCCAAAAAAATTACTGACCATGAATAAGAAGATTGCGATCATTGGCGGAGGTAATCTCGGAACTGCTATTGCTGAAGGGCTTGTGAAAAGCGGGTTTATATTACCCGAACATGTGATGGTAACGAAAAGGAATATCAGTACCATTCAGCACCTGGAAACCAAAGGCATCCTGGTGAGCGACAGCAACGCAGAGGCAGTAAAGTACGCGCACCTGGTGATACTTGCGGTAAAGCCATTCCAGGTAGCGGATGTGATCACCGGAATCAAAAGCCAGTTGACAGATAAGCATTTATTGCTTTCTGTGGTAACAGGTATCACTATGGAAGAACTGCTGCACCACGCCGGGAAAAAGGTAGCGGTTGTGCGGGCTATGCCCAACACAGCAATAGCGATCCAGGAAAGTATGACCTGTATTTGCGCAAGAAATATCAACGAAGACCAGCAACAGTATGTCAGTGATCTGTTCATGCAACTGGGAAAGGTAGTTACCATAGAAGAAAAATTAATGGACGCGGCTACCGTACTGGGTGCCTGCGGCATCGCCTATGCGCTGCGTTTCATCCGCGCAAACATACAGGGCGGTATTGAAATTGGTTTTGATTCCGCCACTGCAACGCTCATTGCATCCCAAACCGTTAAAGGCGCAGCAGAATTGTTGATACAAACGGGAAGACATCCGGAACAGGAAATAGACAAGGTCACCACGCCTAAGGGATGTACCATCGCCGGCCTCAATGAAATGGAACACCAGGGCTTCAGCTCATCATTGATCAAGGGCATCTCTGCGAGCTATGATAAGATCAGTTTCAGATAGATGGCAATAATGAACAGGGAATTACGTTTAATCAATTACACAACCCATTAAATGAATTACCCCGGTACTACCGGGGTTTTTTGTTGCTAATTGACAAAGATCTTTTCTGTGCCGGATCCCCCGGACATTCCGCCCAGATAACATAATCGCCCCTGGGCCATTGGGAGATGTTGATCTGTTGCTCAGTGGCAACCGGACCCCTTACAGGCATCTTTCTCCCATACATGAAATGGATGCTTAACGTGGTATTATCCCTGGCAACCCGAATTTGGACGGAAGCAGTCGCCGGATTAGAAAAAATTCGGAAAGGTACCGGCCGTTGATCCAATAGATCGTAAGGATATCCGAATAGTTGGAATAACCATCCCCGTAAACCGTTTTGAGTTGCTAATGATTTTTCCCCGTAACCGGACTCCTGTCAAATATTGTGTATGTGAATGTTAAAGGTCTTGCATTCACCGGGTACTGACCGTTCAAATGCAACTGTATGCCGGCAAAAAAAACGATCATCAGGCAAAGTTTAAACATTTCCATTTAAACGCTGAAGGCACGCTGCTATTGATTTTCAGCCTTCATAATGACCCAAAACGCCAACATTCAGTGAATTTTTCCACAGCCGTCAAGCGATTTTTTTTAAAAACTTAATTAGTGGTATGTTTGCATGACCTTCAGGAGTTACTCCACCAGGTCCCCAGTTAACAACCTATTATGGCAAAATACATCTTCGTTACCGGCGGGGTAACTTCTTCATTGGGTAAGGGTATCATTTCTGCTTCACTGGCAAAATTGCTTCAGGCAAGAGGCTTAAAAGTTACCATCCAAAAGTTTGATCCTTATATCAACGTGGATCCCGGCACCTTAAACCCTTATGAACACGGTGAGTGTTTTGTTACTGAAGATGGTGCTGAAACCGATCTCGACCTCGGCCATTATGAAAGGTTCCTGAACATTCACACTTCCCAGGCAAACAATGTAACCACCGGCAAGATCTACCAAACGGTGATCAATAAAGAACGGGAAGGCGCTTTTCTTGGTAAAACGGTTCAGGTTGTTCCCCACATAACGGATGAGATTAAACGAAGGATGAAATTGCTTGGCAATTCCGGTTATGATATCGTAATCACGGAGATCGGCGGTACGGTAGGCGATATAGAAAGCCTGCCTTTTATAGAGGCCGTCAGGCAATTGCAATGGGAACTGGAGGAAGAGGACTGTCTGGTAGTTCACCTCACCCTGGTGCCATACCTGAAGGCCGCGAAGGAGCTAAAAACAAAGCCAACGCAGCACAGCGTGAAACTGATGAGCGAAAATGGCGTTCATCCGGATATCATTGTTTGCCGAACGGAACGGCCACTTTCCATTGAATTGCGGCAAAAGATCGCACTGTTCTGTAACGTAAAAACAGAAGCGGTCATTGAGGCCCAGGATGCAGCATCGATATATGAAGTGCCCGTGATCATGATGAGGGAGAAGCTGGACGTCATCTGTTTAAAGAAATTACACATCACCAATTACAATGAGCCTAATCTTACGAAGTGGAAAGAGTTTTTGGATAAACTCAAGTATCCCAAATCAAAGGTCAATATTGGTTTGATCGGCAAATACATTGAGTTGCAGGATGCATATAAATCCATCCTGGAGTCTTTTGTGCACGCAGGTGCCATGAATGAATGCAAGGTGGACGTAGTCAATATCCATAGCGAGTTCATCAACGAATCAAATGTGGAAGAGAAACTTTCAAACCTGGATGGACTTCTCGTTGCGCCGGGCTTCGGTCACAGGGGTATTGAAGGGAAAATACTGGCGGTCAAATTTGCCAGGGAAAACAAACTTCCATTCTTCGGCATTTGCTTGGGTATGCAGATGTCCGTCATAGAATTTGGCCGTAATGTTCTCCATCTTCAGGCGCATTCTACCGAAATGGACCCCAATGCAGTGGACCCGGTCATTGACCTGATGGAAGAACAGAAAAAAGTGACAGCAAAAGGCGGCACCATGCGCCTGGGTACTTATCCCTGCGAGATCTTAGCCGGTTCACTGGCAGAGCAAGTTTATGGAGCCAATAAGATCAGCGAACGCCACCGACATCGCTGGGAGTTCAATAATAAATACCTGAAACAATACGAAGACGCGGGAATGATCGCCAGCGGACTGAATCCGGAAAGTAAGCTTGTTGAGATCGTGGAACTGAAAGACCATCCATTTTTTATTGGAGTCCAGTTCCACCCCGAACTGAAAAGTACCGTTGAGAATCCCCATCCTGTTTTTGTAGCCTTTGTCAAAGCAGCGAAAGAGAATGCGGAAAAAAAATCGTCCAGCAAGAATTCGGTGCTGCAGAGCGAAATGATCTGAATTGACTCATTGGCTCATTGACTCATTGGCTAATTTGTGGGCTGAAACGTAGTTATGAGGGGCTAATCCGGTCATGATTCAATGAGCCAATGGGCCAATTAGCGAATTAGCCAATCCTTTGCCTTTTCCCTTACCTTTGCCGCTCAATTATTGATATGAAACTTGACAGAAATTCGGTGATCGGTTTTGTGCTGCTGGCTCTGCTTTTCTTTGGTTACTTCTACTATACCCGTCAGGGCCAGATAGAACTTGAGGTCAAGCAGAAAGAGATCCGGGATTCCCTGGCCAGAATTCAACCACCGGTTGATCCCGTAGCCCGCCTTACTGACTCCCTGAAGGCGGATACGCTGAATCGTGTGGCTTCAGCCGGTCAGTTTAATAATGCATCTTTTGCCACAGAAGAGATCACAGTAGTGGAAAACGAATTGATCTCTATTGGATTTTCCAATAAAGGAGGGCAGCCCGCCTATGTTGAATTGAAAAACTATCTGTCGCCTGATAGTACCCCGGTAAGGCTTTCCGGTACGGCGTTCGACAAGTTTTCATACCGGATCAATACGGGCAAAAATACCGTAGGCGAAATTTCTGAACTGTTCTTTGCTAAATCTCCGGTTGTTAAGAATACTGATGGCAGCCAGACCATTTCATACACCCTTGCAGATTCAGCTGGTAAATCTGTTACGCATAAATATACCCTTCCCGGTGGCCAGTACATGGTTGATTGGAATATTTCCTTGAACAGGGCAGATCAGCTGCTCGGGAAAAATACCCTCGATTTGTCGTGGCAGGTAAAAGCCCTGCAACAGGAAATTGATGTGCTCGGTGAGCGAAGGGAAACGCAGGTGGATGTTTATGAAAAAGAAGAGGGCTTTGACTATTTTACCATGAAAGATGGCCTTACAGAAAAATGGGAAAATGGTGTAAAATGGATCAGCCTGAAGCAGAAATTTTTTAACCATACCCTGATCGCAAAAAACGGATTTTCTTTCGCAGAGATCAACACCACAATGCCTTCCGAAGATACGATTCATGAAGTAGCCTCTTCGATGGCCAACCTGAGGGTGGCCCTGCCTGTTGATGCCAACGTAAATGTTCCGCTGAGCTTCTATTTTGGCCCCAATGACTACAAGGTGCTGAAGAGTTATAATATGGATTTGGAAGATATGGTGAACCTGGGTCAGGGATTCTATGCGTTTGTGAAATATATCAACCGGGTGATCGTAATGCCCGTGTTTAATTTGTTTTCCGGTTTCATTAAGAGCTATGGCCTTGTGATCGCGCTGCTCACCATCATCATCAGGTTGCTGACATCTCCGCTGGTATACTCGAGCTACCTCAGCGGCGCTAAAATGAAAGCCCTCCGTCCAGAGTTGGATGTACTGAAAGAAAAGTATAAGGACGACCAGCAGGCATATAGTATGGAACAAATGAAACTGTTCAGGACTGCAGGTGTTAACCCTCTCGGCGGATGTATACCCGCTTTGCTGCAGATACCCATCTTCTTTGCGCTGTACAGCTTCTTCAATGCAGAAATCTCACTCCGCGGCAAGTCATTCTGGTGGGCCCATGATCTGTCGTCATACGACAAGATCCTTACCTGGGATTTCAACATACCTTTTATTGGCAGCCATCTTAGCCTGTTCACCCTGTTGGCCGTAATCACGAGTTTGCTGATTTCCCTGTACAGCATGAGTATGACGCCAGACCAGAACAACCCCATGCTCAAGTACATGCCTTATATCTTCCCGGTCATGTTGTTGGGTATATTCAATGGATTGCCTTCAGCACTGACCTGGTACTACACCGTCTCTAACGTGATCACCCTTGTATTGCAGTATGTAATCCAGAATTTTATTATCGATCACGATAAGATCCTCTCAAACATTCAGGAGAACAAGAAAAAGCCAAAGTCCAAACCCAAGTGGCAGGAACGGCTGGAATCCATGCAGGAGACCCAAAAGAAGGTGGAAGACATGAAGAAGAAGACCCAGAAAAAATAAAAAGCTTAACAGCCGCCTGACAACGGAGTCCTGACATTTCTTATCTTACTCTCATGATGAAACCTTTGATGCTGATTCTGCTTCTCTGTGGATGTTTGTCGGCCAACGCGCAAAAGATCCTTTCAGAAGGCACAGTGATGTACGATGTGTCTGTTCAAACGGGATCCAATCAGGCGAAAATGGCTGACGGATTCGATGGCGCAACCGCTGTGGTATTCATCAAAGGCAGGCAGTCGCGGACAGACGTTAAAAGTGCAATCGGTAATTATTCAACAATTTATGATTCGAAGGCCGGTATAGGCGTAGTGCTGCGGGAATTTGGAGGTCAGAAACTGATGATCCGGATGAATCGCCAGAATTGGGCAGATAAGAACAAAAAATACGAAGGGATCACGTACACCAAAACAGACGAGACCAAGAAGATCGCCGGGTACGAGTGCCAGAAGGCTATTGCAAAGATGGCTGACGGTACGAGTTTCTCCGTATACTATACCAACGAAGTGATTATGGAAAATAAGGATTACGACGGGCAATTTAAGAACCTTCCCGGTGTCCCCCTGGAGTTTGAATCCGTTGATGGCAGCATCAGGGTCAAGTATTCAGCCACAAAACTAAGCTTCGATCCTGTTCCCATTTCCCGTTTCGAAATACCCAGGTCAGGATACAGGGAAATGACCTACGAAGAAGGACTGAAAGCTGGATCCCGATAAGAATAATGCTGATAAGATAGAAATAATGAAAAGCCGGTTGATTAGTTCTTTTCCGGAGTTTTGAACTTCTGGAGTACCTTGCTTTTACTCCTGTAAGGCATCACCCATGTAACGTTGCCTCTTTGGAACGTGATGATGGAATTCGATTGTAGCGAGTTTTGACCGCGCTTCTGCCCCATCACTTTGTAATTGTGGAAATGATAGCCGGATTTAAGGGACATGCTAAGGTCAGACTTGATCGTGGAAAAAGTTTTTGTTGACTTCTTTCCACCATCAATCCACGAATCGACAGCAAAAACATACTGCCCCAGTAGGAGTACAGACAAGATGACCAGCACTTTTTTGGTGAATCTCGCAGATGTAATATGTGTAAGTAATGACACTGATAGCAAAATTAACAAAAACTATTCCAGTTTTCATAACCGTTTATCAGTTTTTTAACAATATTGACACAAACTTTATTCACAGTAATGCCCAAATCGGGGATAAAATCGCTCCTACTGATGCTTTATCGTTGATTTAATGGCCTAAATTACAACAACCTATACCTACCGCATGAGCAAAAATCCTTACCGAGAAGATCATGAAGACATCAGGGAAATTTTGCGGCAATACGAGAATCTTAAGGCCGGCAGAACCCACAGTTTCCTCTACGAAGAGTCCTTTGAGCGTATTATTGACCATTTTGACGATATGGATGACCTCCCCCGTGCCCTGGAGGCAGTAGAGGTGGGAATCGAGCAGTTCCCCTATTCTTCTGCGCTGGTTGTGAAGAAAGCCGATCTCCTCATCGCCACCCGAAAGTATCAGGACGCCCTTGCTATCCTTGACCAGGCTTCGATCCTCGATAGCACCGATATAGATATTTACATACTTAAGACGGACGCATACCTGGCCCTTGACCAGCAGGAAAAGGCCGTTCAACTCCTGGAAGACGCCCTGGTGTTGTTCGATGGGGAAGAACGGGTTAATCTTCTTTTTGAACTTGCGGATGTGTATGACGACTATGAGGAGTTTGACAAGATTTTTGATTGCCTGAAGCTTATACTGGAAAGCGACCCGAATAATGAAGAGGCATTGTATAAGATCTGCTTTTGGACAGATTTCACCGGCCGAAATGAGGAAAGCATCAGGTTACACAATGCCATTATCAACGATTATCCATATAATGAGCTGGCATGGTTTAACCTGGCCGCATCTTATCAGGGGCTTAAACTGTACGAAAAAAGCATCGACGCCTACAAGTATGCGCTTGTTATCAATGAGAAATTTGATTATGCCTATCGAAACATGGCCGATGCCTATATCAGGCTTCGTAAGTTCCGTGAAGCCATTGAAGCCCTGGAAAAAGTCATTGAACTGGCAAGGCCGGAGGATGTCATCTATGAGGCTATTGCGCATTGCTACGACAAGTTGAAGAATTATGCGCAGGCCCGGTTCTATTATCGTAAAGCCTCCCACCTTAACCAGGAGGATGCTAAGCTATATTACAAAGTGGCGGGCACCTATATGAACGAACAGAATTGGACGCAGGCATTGAAATACCTGGAGTCCGCCACCAAGATCAGCAGGGTGCAACCGGATTTCAACCTGGCCATGGGAGAATGTTACCAGCATGTTGGCAAATTGAAAGAAGCTATTTTTCATTTCACACTGGTTGTTCAGTATCGTTCGAGGAGCGCTTCTGGCTGGGAGGCTCTCATCCGTTGTCTTTATGATGCAGAATATTTTGAAGAGGCAGCGATACAGGTGACGATCGCCGAGACCAAAACCGGTGATAAACCTATCTTCCAGTTTTACAGGGCTGCCATCCTGTTCGCCATGGGGAAATCGAAAGAGGCCCTGCTACAACTGGAAACTGGTCTGCAAAGAGCACCAAAACTCTTAAAAAAATTTATTGAGATCAACCCTGTGATCCTGCAAAATCAGGCTGTAGTCGATCTTGTTGCAACATTTAAACGAAAGAGGTCGCTTTAACCGTTCAGCAGTTAGTCGTTTATTCCTATTTTTGCGGCATTCCAAAATTGCCGCCATGAATTTTAACCTCACCCAGATTCCAGAAAGAGTATTGAAGCCCCGTGCATCAGGATTGACTATGGTTATGGACAAAGGACTGAGCACCGAAGAAGCACGCAATTTTCTTAGTGTATCCCATCCCCACGTGGATATCGTCAAACTTGGCTTCGGCACTTCCTTTGTAACGCCAAATCTTCGTGAGAAGATCGAAATATACAGGTCCTACGACTTACCCGTTTATTTTGGGGGAACCTTGTTTGAGGCTTTCCTCATTCGTAATCAGTTCAACGATTATATCGAAGTATGCCGCGATTACGGCATTGAGTATATGGAAGTAAGCGATGGCTCCATTGAAATTCCCCACGCCGAGAAATGTGGTTACATCGAGAAGCTAACCAGGCATGGAGTTGTTTTGAGTGAAGTGGGCAGTAAAGATGCGGCTCATATTATTCCGCCTTATAAGTGGATCGAATTGATGCGGGCGGAATTAAATGCAGGTTCTACCTATGTGATCGCAGAGGCCAGAGAAGCAGGTAACGTAGGTATTTACCGGGGGTCGGGAGAAGTCAGGGAAGGCCTGGTTCAAGAGATCCTTACACAGATCCCGGAAGAAAAGATCATATGGGAAGCTCCTCAAAAAGCGCAACAGTTATACTTCATAGAGCTGATCGGCGCTAATGTCAACCTCGGGAACATAGCACCATCAGAAACCTTGCCGCTGGAAACCATGAGGCTGGGGTTACGAGGAGATACTTTCCATCTATTCCTTGATAAATCAGAGGCTAAATGAGGAAATTCGGACTAATAGGGTTTCCGCTTAGTCACTCGTTCTCAAAAAAATATTTTACCGATATTTTCCTTCAGGAAGGCATCGATGCTTTGTATGAAAATTACCCGTTGACAGATGTAGGCCAGGTGAAGGCATTGTTTCATGACCCGTTGATGGAAGGGATAAACGTCACCATTCCTTACAAAGAAGCCATCATACCATATCTGGATGATGTCTCGGAAGCGGTGAAGCAAATCGGCGCGTGCAATTGCATTCGGATCAAAGGCGGAATTAGAACGGGGTTCAATACGGATGTGATCGGATTTGAACGGTCTTTTGAGAAAAAACTAAAACCACATCATCAGAAAGCATTGGTGCTGGGTACCGGTGGTGCCGCGAAAGCCGTTCTGTATGTATTGAAGCAAAGATCGATCGAGGCACTTCAGGTGAGTCGTACTCCCTCTGATACGTCCATCACTTATGGAGATCTCACCGCCGAAATGATGAATGAATATGCCCTCGTCATTAATACTACTCCTGTAGGGATGTATCCGGATACCCATCAATGTCCTTTGTTGCCTTATGATGGGATCGGTGAGAAACATTACCTGTACGATCTGGTGTATAATCCGGCAAAATCGATGTTTCTTCAGAAAGGGGAGGACCGTGCAGCTTCAATTGAAAATGGGCACGATATGCTGATCATACAAGCGGATGAAAGCAGGAAGATCTGGAATGTCTAAGGCCTGTCTTCGCCCATGATCTTTATCATTTCAGCGATATCGAAAAAATTATCACCAGCGGGAATGAATGCGGAATGCTCCAGTTTGTCGGTCCATCTCCTGATCTTGTCTCCGTCCTGTCGCCTGATCTCGGTGATCATCTTTTCCAGTTTGTATGACACTCTTTTCACTTCACCGGAATTGGTAACGAGATAGATATAATTCTCATCGTCCTGATTCACTGCCATAGAAGCAGGATCCGGCTGGGTACTTGATGAAAAACCCTGCGATGATTTTCCAAAGCTCCCGGGAAATGGAACAATGTCCCGCATTGCCGGTTGAAGTATTACCGGGGGTCGCTTTTCGAAGCTGTCATTTTTATCAGCGTTGGCAGCAGTGGCAGGGAGCGTGGAAGATATTGCAGGCTTGTATACAGATGCGGATACATCGGGAGTTAAAAACTCCCCTGGGCCCGCAAAAAAGTAAGTATAGAGAAATACAATACCTGCGATCGATGCAGCGGCAGCAGTTACAAAGTATGGCCTGAGATACCAGATCACGGGTGTTTTTTCTGATCGGTCGAGTTCAGAGCTTATGGCATTCCAAACCTGAGCGGGCGGTTGCGCAGTGTATTCATCAAAGAGTTCCCTGATCTTCGGGACGTCAGTTTCAAGTTCTTTCTTTATATTCTCCCAGGCGTCATCAGTAGGTGTTGCTTCAAATTGATAGAGGTTTTTTCGCCATTCCATGATCAACTGTTTTTATTGGATCCTTTTTTCTTTCCGGTGATCACATGTTGTAAAATTGCTTTTGCTCTTGCCAGCTGCGATTTGCTGGTGCCTTCACTTATGCCCATCATTTCAGCAATGTCCCTATGTGTGTACCCTTCGATAACATACAGGTTAAAAACTGTGCGGTATCCCGGAGATAATTCCTGAACGGCCTGCAAAATATCTTTAACTGCCAGCCTGTCCAGAGCAGACCAGTCGTTCGTTTCAATCGTAGTTTCCTGGTTTTCGTTTACAGGCTGAAGGTTGACCTTTTTGCGGTAGTGTTCAATTGCCGTATTTACGAAGATCCTGCGCATCCAACCCTCGAACGAGCCTTCGGCCCTGAATCGGGGAAGGTTCCTGAAAACTTTCACAAAGCCATCCTGTAATATGTCCTGGGCATCATCATTATTTCCCGAATAACGCAGGCAAACGCCGAACATCTTAGGTGAATATGTACGGTATAACAGTTCCTGCGTCCGCCGGTCGCCGTTGATGCTTCCCTGGATTAAGTCGGATTCATTCAAACTATGGTTGCCTGTGATATTCATTTAATTAATCAATATGGTCTGGCCCATGATGCGCCAGGAACCAGATAAGCTTTTCCATAGCTTTTTTTCTATGGCTGAATAGGTTTTTTTCTTCCATATTCATTTCTGCGAAAGTACGGGTATCCCCATCGGGTACAAAAACGGGGTCATATCCAAATCCGGCACTGCCTTTGTTTTCGTCAATTATGATACCATTGCAAATGCCTTCAAACTGATGTTCCCGCCCACCCATGATAAGGGAGATCACTGTCCGGAACCTGGCCCTCCGGTTGGTCTGACCTTCCAATCGCTTCAGCAACAGGCTGATATTGTTCTCGAAAGAGGCTGGTTCCCCCGCATATCGGGCCGAGCGAACGCCAGGTTCTCCGTTGAGAATTTCCGTCTCCAGTCCTGTGTCTTCGCTAAAACAGTTTCTTCCTGTAAGAAGGTAAATGGTCCTTGATTTTTCCAGCGCGTTCTCCTCAAGGGTGTTATGGGGCTCTGGAATGTCCTTATCGATCCCGGCTTCTTTAAGGGAAATGATGTCCCATTTTCCCTGCAGCACTGACCTTACCTCATCTACCTTATGGGAGTTATTGGTGGCGAAAATCAGGGTATCCATATTCAAATTAAAATCAAAATGCTGTTTTAAATAGAAAATGCCTTTTTCAGGCTTTGCCAAAGCTTATGCTTGGCCGCTTTGTCGTTTTCAATAACAGCGAGGTCTGGTGACGAGATGTAGGTGATACTGTTATGCCCCTGCACCTGAAAATGGGGGAAGAATACAGGCAATTTCAGATCGCGAGCCTCAACGCCGAACATGATCACGAACACTGCGCCGTATTCAGCCTCCAGGGCCTGGTAATCGGCATCCTGCCTGAATGCGTTGATCATGTTCACATTGGCCACTGGAATTTTACACGCGCTTAGAATGCCCGTCAGGAATTGGTAAAGGGGGTCGCCGGGCATTATGTTCTCACGCAGCAGGATCAGATATTTTTTTTTCAGGATACCTGAAGGCTGAATGGCTGGTTTTTCTATTTGTTGGTCAATGCTGTAAAGTGAGTTGTTATACAGCATTTTCATGGCATGAAGGTTAATTGAGGGCTCGGTGGTAGCCATTGGGTATACTAATGATTGTTAGTTTTTTTGTTTCTTTGTATCAAATTTACGTGAATATGATCGCTGCATCAGATGTAAAGATCACCCGTGTTGAAAGAAGCAAGTTAGGGGATATCAATCTTGAAAACCTGCCGTTTGGGAAATACTTTTCCGATCATATGCTGGAGGTGGATTACGAGAATGGGAAATGGGGTACGGTGGAGATCAAGCCTTACCAGCCTTTATTGTTGGAGCCTTCTCTGGCTGCCATACATTATGGTCAGGCCATTTTTGAAGGCATTAAAGCCTATCGAAATGATGAAGGCGAAGCATTTATATTCCGCCCCCGGGATAATTTCCGTCGCTTCAATATTTCCGCCGAAAGGATGTCAATGCCCCAGGTTCCCGAGGAGATCTTCATGGAGGGCATGCGCGAACTGGTGAAATTGGATAGCAAGTGGATACCCGGCAAGCCGGATCATTCCCTGTATATCAGGCCGTTTATGTTCTCAACCGATGAAGTGATAGGGGTTAGGCCCTCCGAAAAATATAAGTTCATGATCATCCTTTCTCCTACTGGCCCCTATTATGTGGCACCTATGCGTATTTACGTGGAAGAACAGTATGTCAGGGCCGTGCCGGGCGGGGTGGGGTTCGCAAAAGCTGCTGGGAATTACGCGTCAGCCATGTATGCTACTGCCGAAGCCAGAAAAAAGGGGTACGATCAGGTATTGTGGACGGACGCCTTTGAGCACAAGTATGTGCAGGAGATCGGGGTGATGAACGTGTTTTTTGTGATGGGGGATACCATTTACACACCTGGGTTAGACCAGGGGACCATACTGGCCGGGGTTACCCGGGACAGCGCCATAACGCTCCTGAAGGAGATGGGTTTTAATGTGGTGGAGACCATGGTGAATATCGAAGATATCATGAAGGCCTACCAGGATGGGGTGCTTTACGAGGTCTTTGGTACCGGAACCGCCGCTACCATCTCCATGATCCGTGAGCTTAAATACAAAGATTTTGTAATGGAGTTCAATACGGACCAGTGGAAGATCGCCCCGGAACTGAAGGGGCGGCTGGATGCGATCCGCTCCGGAAAGGCGGCAGATCGCTATCATTGGATGTACAGGATCTGACGGCGAGTCTGGGAAAAGGATAATGCTTTCATAACCACATTTCCACATTCTCAAATTCTCCGATTATTTTTTTGCAAGGCAAAAAAAATACCCCTACCTTCGCCTCCCGTTTAAAAATCAGGGAACGAATGCCTACTATTCAACAATTAGTAAGAAAAGGAAGAGAGATCATCAGGGCCAAGAGTAAATCGAGGGCTTTGGATTCCTGCCCGCAACGTCGCGGTGTATGTACGCGTGTGTACACAACAACTCCGAAAAAGCCGAATTCAGCCCTCAGAAAGGTTGCGAAGGTTCGTCTTACCAATAAGATAGAGGTGATCGCCTATATTCCGGGAGAAGGACATAACCTGCAGGAGCACTCGATTGTGCTGATCCGTGGTGGTCGTGTTAAGGATTTGCCAGGTGTGAGGTATCACATTGTAAGGGGAAGCCTTGATACTGCCGGTGTGAAAGACAGGAAGCAGAGCCGTTCTAAATACGGCACAAAGCGCGAAAAAGCCAAAAAGTAACTTATTCTATACAAACTGATCATCCATGAGGAAAGCAAGAGCCAAAAAATTACCGATAGCACCAGATCCTAAGTTTAATGATGCGTTGGTATCCCGTTTTGTAAACAACCTGATGTGGCAAGGTAAAAAAGGTGCTTCACTCACCATATTTTATGATGCGCTTGACAAGGTGGCGAAAACAACCGGTGAAGACGGGTACGAAATTTGGAAGAAAGCGCTGTCAAATGTATCCCCTGCCGTAGAGGTGAGGAGTCGCAGAATTGGTGGTGCCACGTTCCAGATCCCTTCGGAAGTAAGGGCTGACAGGAAGATTTCCCTTAGTATCAAGTGGCTCATCCGTTTCTCAAGGGATAGAAATGGCAGGTCAATGGCAGATAAACTGGCCAATGAGATCGTTGCAGCAAGCAAGGGTGAGGGTGGTGCATATAAGAAGAAAGAAGATACCCACAAGATGGCTGAGGCTAACAAAGCTTTCGCTCATTTCAGGGTCTAATGCCAACATATTTAAACGTAAAAGCCACCTCTCAGGTGGCTTTTTTTTGCATATTTATTAATCATCGATCATTTATAATTCGCTGGTTTTTAGGCTATTAATGTTTAATTCCGGTACAATGTGTTGAGTATCATCCAAATATTATAGTCAGTCTTATACTTGACCAAGTACACTCTGCGTTATAATCTGGTAGAATCCAAACCCTTGTAAAAACCCAGGAGTTATGCGTCCGATCCAGTATTTAATTTTAAGGGTATCCTGCATTATCCTTTGCGTGGTACTTTCTTTATCTCTAACGGCCCAGAATGGGAACAATGGAAATTGTGGGAATACGGTCAACCTGACCATTTTTTCCGTCGAGTCCCGCTGTAAGGCAACTGGTGTGATCACCATTTTTGCCAGTGGTGGTTCAGGACAATATAATTATCGAGTCAGGGGGCCAGTCAATACCCCGTTCACCTCTTCTATAGTGATTGCCGGTCTGATGGCGGGTAATTATGACGTTGAGGTAAGGGACCTGGGATTGAATTGCATCAAGGTCCAGAGCAATGTAGTGGTACCGGGTACCTATGTTGATCCAAGGTTTTCCCTGCTGACCACAAATGTATCTTGTAAGAATGCCAGCAATGGCTCTGTTGCTGTTACCGGATTAACCGGTGGTCGTCCTCCTTATAGATTTACCATTACAGCAGCTCCTGTGCCGGCCCTGATTGGAACCAGTAACAGCACCGGCACCTTTAACAACCTGCCCGCCGGTGATTACTCCATTAATATGGGTGACTCCTGCAGTGGAATCCAGACAAGAAGGGCAACAATCCTGCCGTACGACTGGTGGATCGAGGCATCAGGGGGCTCACAGACGGGCTGCGGAACGGCGGAACTATTCCTGAATCTTAAAGATAACAGGGGAAGGCAAACGCCTGACTCCATCTTTAACGGCTTCCAGTATGGATGGGTAAGGGGTGCGGCTGATACCGTGTGGAACATTAATGACACGTTCACGGCTAACATTGGTAACCGAAGATCGGTCATGCTGGTTGTCCAGGATGGCTGCGGAAACATGGCTTCTGTTCCATGGGCTGTTAATCCCAAGCCTGCTGTTAGCGCTGAGGTACAAACCACACTTACCGGATGTAATGCATTTACGGCTTCCATAACCGGCGCTACTAATCTGACAACCCCAAGGTTCACATTAGTGAATGGCAGCAACGCCGGGATTGACAGTAATTCCACGGGGACATTTACCGGTCTGCCTGGCGGCGCATATACGATCAGGGTCAGGGATGTTTGTTATGATACAACCATAAACGTTCCTTTCACTGTGGAGCAACTTGTTCCAGATATCACAGGTGCCATCAATGTGACCAGGGTAACCTGCAACACGTTCAATGCCACAGTCACAGGTCTGGTCAGTTTCACCAATCCGGAGATCTGCCTGTATCAGGGGAATACACGGCTAAGGTGTGATGCATCAGGAACATTCCTCGGCGTAACCAACGGAACATATACCATTCGTGTTAAAGACGGATGTTACGATACCACCATCATCAGGTCGCTGCAGGTGCTGCCGCTGGTACCTTCTGTTTCGTCTTCTGCGGCCATGACAAATCACCTGTGTTCAACATTTGATGCAGCGGTGACTGGCCAGACCAATCTGAATAATCCGAAGTATATCCTGATCAATAATAGCGGAGTTCCTGTTGATTCCAATTTCAACGGCACGTTCGGATCCATTCCTTATGGCAGCTATTGTATCAATGTGAAGAATGATCCGGCCTGTTATGATACTACCATCGCAGTTTGCTTTACAGGCAGGCCTATTCCGCCCAGCGTTGGTGAATCATTGAGCGTAGATAGAAAGTGTGATTCAATAGATCTGTCGGTCAATTCACAGAGCCAATTGTTTAATGCCCTCTATTGTATCTATGATTCAAATAATGTACTGATCCGTTGCAACAGCTCAGGTATTTTCAAAGACCTGCGTTATGGCAGCTATTGCATCAGTATCAAAAATGATCCTGCCTGCTACGACACCACGATAATGCGTTGTATAAAGGTTACCAAACTGATCCCTGAACTTGGGAACGTTAGTATCGTCGACGCTGGTTGTTTGGGCTTCACAGGTGCCATTACGGGCGCTGCGAATCTGAATGATCCTATATATACCCTGATCAGCAACAGTGGTGAGCGACTCGATTCAAATACTACCGGAGTGTTTACCAATCTTGCCTTTGGCAGATACTGTATGGAGATGCGGAACAATCCACGCTGTTATGATACCACCATTGTGAGATGTTTCACGGGCGAAAAACCTAAGCCAGATGGCGGTGTGATCATGGCAACGAACTTAACTTGTCCGAGCTTTACGGCTACCGTAACCGGCCTGCTCAACTTCAATACTCCTTTCTATGAATTGAGGAACACTGCAGGTACCGTGGTGCAGTCCAATTCAACCGGTGTATTTACCAACCTTGGTTATCAGAGTTACACCATTGATATTATCAATGATCCGCTTTGTTATGATACAACCATCACCCGGAGTATCAATCCAACCAGGCCAACACCATCTGTTGGCGGAGTGGTCACGGGTAGCCTGACCTGTACGGGATTCAATGTCGCTGTTACAGGACAGACTTTGCTGACAAACCCGGTTTATAATATTCTGAATGAATCAAATGCGGTGATCTATTCAAACACAACAGGATCGTTTTCCGATATACCTTATGCTTCATATACCATGCAGGTAGTTGATGCCTGTTATGAAACACCATTCCTGTTTCCGTTCTCAGTTACGCAAGTCCCTCTCGAAGTGACTGCGGCCGCTTCTGCATCCTGCATGATGGGTACTTCAAACATTACAGCGTCTATCACTTCCGGTGTGTCACCCTATATCTTAACGGTGTATGATCCGTTGAATAAAGTATTGGGCAACATAAGTACCTCAACGGACACGGTTACGGTAAATGATCTTCCTGCGTTATCCGCTGGCTTCCAGTACAGAGTAGAAGTGATCGATGCCTGCGGAAGGGCTGTCATCATAATGGTGACGCCGCAACTCTCATCTATCAATAAAACAATCAATATAGTCAGGCAGTGTCCAACAGGAACGTTTCCCAACGGATCTTCTGATATCCAGGTCACCGTATCTTCCAACCTCGGCGCGATAATTCCTGTGATCATTAAAATCGATGATACAAATGCAAACCTTGGATATTCTATTCAGTCTGGCAATACATTCACCTGGTATAGTGCAGGTCCTGCTACGTACATTCTCCAGTATGATCTTCCCGGTGCTTGTGTGAATAAATTATACGATACTGTGGTAGTAGCTCCATATGAATATCCAACAATGGCTAATTCTGCCGTGTACCAGTGCAGCAACAACATTTTCAGTGTAAGTACCGAAGTGCTCGGTGGTGCAGGGCCTTACCAGTATCAGATCATAGGAAGCATTCCAACCACCCCATCCATTAATACAGAATGGCAGAATAGCCCGATATTCGATATTTCAAATGGAGCGAACTATTCGCTGGTACGGATGAGGGCGATTGATGCCTGTGGTAATGGCTCACTGAGCGATGCCAGTGTGCTGCCATTGGAGAACATGTTTATCAATGCGTCCAGCAACTGTTTAAATGCTGATATCACATTAAGTGCAACGGTCATCGCCAACTCAGTTTACACGTGGTACAAGCGGGTGGGAGCAGACAGTGTTCTGGTTGGCACAGGACCTACCTATAACATTCCTTTCCTGACGCTTGCAGATACAGGTACTTATGTGGTTAAGATGTCTGTCAACAATGGTTGTTTAACCCAAGCGACCGAGCATCTGGTATCAGGCGACTGTGTCCTGCTGCCTGTTTCCAAGATCGTGCTGACAGGACGCAAGAACGGCAAAGCTGCCGACCTCAGGTTCGATGTGGAAGGCGAGAGGAATATTAAAGAATACGTTGTGGAAAGAATCGACAACCAGGGCAGCGGATATAGGATGATCGGAGTGCTGCAGGCAAAAACACCCGCGGGATCCAATACTTACAGTTTCTCAGACGGGCAGCCGGAAAGCGGGAACAACTATTACCGTATCAAAGCCGTGGATATCGACGGAAAGTATGTGTACAGCAATATCGTGGCCCTCAACTGGGTAAGCACCAATGTCAGGATCTACCCTGTGCCTGCGAGAGATGTGGTGAACCTGGTGTTCTCTAACAGCAAGAGTACGGACCTAAGGATCCAGCTGTTCACGATGAATGGCCAGATGCTTCAGGATAAGACGCTGCAGCGCGTTCAACAGGCCTCTGTTCCGATCTATCGGAAGAACATGGCGGCTGGAATGTACCTGATCCGGATAACCGACCTGAAAGCGGGCACAAGCCAAACGGAAAAGATCATATTCGAATAGACATATAACCCGTTATCAACCCATGGGCCGGTGACCTGTTCACCGGCCCATTTTTCTTTTCCGGCACCTTCGCCACATTTTATTGTCTCATATTTTCTTCCTACCTTTGCACCCTCAAATTTTACAACACAATTGTCATGGCAGACTTAAAATTTCAAAGAAACTTCGGTATCGCAGCCCATATCGATGCAGGTAAAACCACCTGTACTGAGCGTATCCTGTATTATACAGGTATGTCGCACAAAATTGGGGAGGTGCACGATGGTGCGGCAACGACAGACTGGATGGAACAGGAAAAGGAGCGGGGTATTACCATCACTTCTGCCGCCGTTACCTGTTTTTGGAATTTCCCTACACAACAGGGACAGCCCGTTCCGGATACAAAAAAATACAAATTCAACATTATTGATACACCCGGCCACGTGGATTTCACTGTTGAAGTAGAAAGGTCGATGCGTGTGTTGGATGGTCTGGTTGCGTTATTCTCTGCCGTAGATGGCGTTGAGCCCCAGTCTGAGACCGTATGGCGCCAGGCAAATCGATATAATGTTCCCCGTTTGGGTTTTGTGAATAAGATGGACCGCGCGGGAGCCGATTTCCTGAATGTGGTGAAGCAGGTCAGGGAAATGCTCGGTGCGAAATCCGTTCCCCTGCAGCTTCCGATCGGTGCCGAGGATGATTTCAAGGGTATTGTTGACCTGATCACGATGAAGGGGATCATCTGGGATGAGGCCGGACAGGGTATGACTTACCAGGAAGTGCCTGTTCCGGACGATATGAAGGATGATGCAGACTATTGGAGGAGCCAGTTGATTGAATCAATCGCTGAGTACGATGACAGCCTGATGGAAAAGTTCTTTGACAACCCGGATTCCATCAGTGAAAATGAGATCCATGAAGCGATCAGGAAAGCAACCATCGATATGAGTATTGTGCCGATGCTTTGCGGATCAGCTTTCAAGAATAAAGGTGTTCAGACCATGCTTGACTGCGTGGTCAGGTATCTGCCCAGTCCGCTGGATATTGAGGCGATCAAGGGGATAGATCCGGATACCGGGGAGGAAGTCCTGAGAAGGCCCGATGCAAAAGAACCTTTTGCTGCTCTGGCATTCAAGATCATGACCGATCCGTTCGTAGGTCGTCTGGCGTTCTTCAGGTGCTATAGCGGCCATCTGGATGCCGGATCTTATGTAAAGAATATGAGGAGTGGGAAGAACGAGCGTATCAGCCGGATCATGCAGATGCATGCAAACAAACAGAATCCGATCGATTTCATCGAAGCCGGTGATATTGGCGCTGCCGTTGGATTTAAGGAGATCAAGACCGGAGATACACTTTGTCATGAAGATCATCCGATTGTACTGGAGAATATGTTCATCCCTGAGCCTGTGATCTCGATCGCCATCGAACCCAAAGCGCAGGCTGACGTGGATAAAATGGGCACGGCGATTGCGAAATTGATAGAGGAAGATCCAACCCTCAGGGTAAAAACAGATGATGAGACCGGCCAGACCGTGTTGAGTGGTATGGGAGAACTTCACCTGGAGATCATTGTAGACCGGATGAAGCGTGAATTTAAGGTAGAAGTTAACCAGGGTGCGCCGATGGTTGCCTATAAAGAAGCTTTCCAGGCTTATGTTGAGCATAGGGAAGTGCTGAAGAAGCAGACGGGTGGCCGCGGTAAATTTGCAGATATAATATTTGAATTCGGCCCGGCGGAAGAAGAATGGCTGAAAGAGAATCCCGGAAAGCAAATGCAGTTTGTGAACGACATCTTTGGTGGATCGATCCCGAGGGAATTTATTGCACCTATCCAAAAAGGATTTGAACAGGCCATGACCAATGGGGTGTTGGCGAATTATCCAGTGGAACACATGAAGGTGCGCATATTCGATGGTAGCTACCACCAGGTTGACTCTGATGGTATGTCGTTCGAACTCTGTGCCCGCAGTGGTTTCCGTGAGGCAGCCAGAAAGGCAAAGCCGGTATTGCTGGAACCGATCATGAAAGTTGAAGTGATTACGCCTGAACAATATATGGGTGATGTTACGGGTGACCTGAACAGGCGCCGTGGTATCCTGGAGGGTATGGACAGCAGGGCAGGAGCCCAGGTGATCAAGGCCAAGGTGCCCCTGAGCGAGATGTTTGGTTATGTGACCCAGTTGCGTTCCCTCTCATCGGGCAGGGCCACCAGCACCATGGAATTTTCACATTATTCCCCAGCCCCGAGCGGCATCGCCGAAGAGGTGATCGCAAAGGTCAAGGGCAAAGTGAATGCACATTAAGAGCAGCCTCTACAAAAAAGCCTCCGTTGTACGGGGGCTTTTTTGTAGAGGCAATGTGATCAATGTGGTGAATGTGGTTAATGTGGAGGAATGAATGTGAGAATGAGGCCTAATTCGTTCATTTTCAATTATTTGATTCCATTATATGCCATCCCCCGTTTTTTTTGACATTTATCTCAATTTTCCGCACTATTTTTTGCGTGGCAAAGAATATTTCCCTACTTTTGCATCCCCATTGAAAAGTGGTTATAAAGTATGTCGCAGCGTATCAGAATAAAATTGAAGTCTTACGATCACAACCTGGTTGATAAATCAGCTGAGAAGATCGTGAAAACAGTTCGCAGTACAGGAGCCGTTGTCACAGGTCCAATTCCTTTGCCAACGCGCAAGAAGATCTTCACTGTCCTTCGTTCACCGCACGTGAACAAGAAGGCGCGTGAGCAGTTCGAGCTTTGCACGCATAAGCGTTTGCTCGATATCTATACTTCTTCTTCACGTACGGTAGATGCGCTAAGTAAGCTGGATCTGCCGAGTGGTGTAGAAGTTGAGATCAAGGCCTGACGGCGGTTCATTAGTTCTTTACATTCATCTCCCAATTCTCCTGTCGTTGACGGGGGGAAGTAGGAGCGCTGAAATCAAATTTTTTCCCGCTAGCGGGAAGTGAAATATGAACAAGCCCTTCGAGGTTTGTTTACTGCCGGTACTTCTTTCCATCCGCAAGGGGGAGCAAAAGAAAAGGTCGGTGGCAAACCAGGATTGAAGTACGCGGTTATACCGTACTGTCCTCTTAACCGGGGAGGGGCAAAAAACTTATATAATGAAAGGTATTATCGGAAAGAAAATCGGGATGACCAGCATCTTCAATGCCGATGGCAAGCAGACTCCCTGCACCATCATTGAAGCGGGTCCATGCACAGTGACTCAGGTAAAATCCCCGGACGTTGACGGTTACAGCGCACTCCAGCTTGCTTTTGGCGAAAAAACAGAAAAGCATACAAATTCCTCAGAAAGGGGCCATCTGGCCAAGACCGGTTCAACTCCAAAGAAAGTAGTAAAAGAATTCCGCAATTACTCCATTGAAAAGAATGCAGGCGAAACCATTACGGTTGACATTTTCTCCGAAGGAGATGAAGTTGAAGTAGTGGGTACTTCAAAAGGTAAAGGTTTCCAGGGTGTTGTAAAGCGCCATGGCTTCAGTGGTGTTGGAGAGCAGTCGCACGGTCAGCATGATCGCCAGCGTGCTCCCGGTTCCATTGGTAACTCATCAGATGCATCACGTGTATTCAAGGGCATGCGCATGGCGGGCCGTATGGGTGGTGACAGGGTCAAGGTGAAAGGACTGAAGGTGGTTAAGATCTTCGCTGAGAAGAACTACATACTTGTGACCGGATCAGTTCCTGGCCACAATGGTTCAATTGTATACATTCAGAAATAACTAAACGGATTACCATGCAAGCAGATGTATTAAATATAAAGGGAGAGAAAACCGGCAGAACCATCGAACTGCCAGATGAGATCTTCGGCGTTGAACCCAATACACATGTAGTTTATCTCGCAGTAAAGCAATACCTGGCGGCACAGCGCCACGGTAACCATAAGGTTAAAACCCGTGCTGAAGTGCAGGGTGCGAGTCGTAAACTCCATCGTCAGAAAGGTACTGGTGGTGCGCGTAAGGGTAACATTCGTAACCCGCTATACAAAGGTGGTGGTACAGTTTTCGGACCCAAGCCCCATGCTTATGATTTCAAATTGAACCGTAAGGTGAAAGATCTTGCCAAGATCAGTGCGCTGAGTGCAAAAGCGAAAGAAAATAGTGTGGTCGTTGTTGAAGATGTTACCATGGGATCCCCTAAAACAAAGGATTTTGCCGGTATTCTCAGCAACTTGAAAGTGGGTGATAAAAAGGCGCTGTTCGTGATCCCTGAGTATAACGATAACGTATACATGAGTTCTAGGAATATCCCTTCAGTACTTACTACGCTGCTGTCGGACCTGAATACTTATGACCTGGTGAACGCCGATGTTATCGTGTTTACTGAAAGCGCGGCCAAGATCTTCTCGGAAGATGATGCCGCAGTCACTGCTTAATGAAAGGGGTAATTAATAAAAGAATTTAAAGAGTTAACAATGAGACTCAACGAAATACTGATCAAACCGATACTCACCGAAAAGGCGAATGCGCTTCAGGAAAAGAAAAGGACCTATTCTTTCCGTGTAGCCAAGGCAGCGAACAAACTCGAGATCAAGCAGGCTGTTGAAAGCTTCTATGGAGTGAGTGTTGAAGATGTAAGGACTATAGTGGTTCCGGGCAAGAATAAGAGCCGTTTCACCAAAACGGGTTTTGTGAAAGGACGCAAGCCATCTTATAAGAAGGCATATGTAATTGTTGCCGAAGGTGAAACCATCGATCTGTATTCTAACATTTAATTGAAGAATGGCCCGCAAAGGCCGCAAACATTGCAATAAACATGGCACTTAAAAAATACAAACCGGTTACAGCTGGAACCCGTTGGAGGATCGGAAACGCGTACGCTGAGATCACAGCAGACGTTCCGGAGAAATCACTGCTGGAGAAGAAAGGAAAAACTGGTGGCCGTAACTTTCAGGGAAGAAGGTCAATGCGCTATATCGGTGGTGGTAACAAGAACATGTACCGCGTGATCGATTTCAAGCGTAACAAGAAGAATATCCCTGCAACTGTTGCAACCATTGAGTACGATCCGAACAGGACTGCGTTCATTGCCCTGCTCAATTATGCAGATGGGGAGAAAAGGTACATACTCGCTCCCCAGGGTTTACAGGTGGGCATGACCGTTATTAGCGGTGATGAAGTTGCACCTGAGATCGGGAACGCGTTGATGATGAAGAATATGCCGCTCGGTACCAATGTGCACAACATTGAGATGCAGCCTGGCCAGGGAGGCAAGATTTCCCGCAGCGCCGGTTCGTCTGCCCAGCTTACGAATAAGGAAACGAGTTATGCTATTCTTAAAATGCCTTCTGGCGAGCTGAGGAAAGTACTGATCAACTGTTATGCAACAGTTGGGGTGGTATCTAATTCAGACCATAACCTGGAGAGCATGGGTAAAGCAGGCCGTAACAGGTGGAAGGGTATCAAGCCGCGTAACCGTGGTGTTGCCATGAACCCTGTAGATCACCCGATGGGCGGTGGTGAAGGTAGGGCATCAGGTGGTCACCCAAGGAGCCGTACGGGTAAGTATGCAAAAGGTTTGAAGACGAGGACAAGGGGTAAGGGTAGCGACAAGCTGATCCTCCAGAGGAAGAATGGTAAGAAATTGGCGAAATAAGTAATTCATTTATCACATTCATCACATTCTAGTATATGGGTCGTTCAATTAAAAAAGGTCCTTACGTAAGTGCAAAACTGGAAAAGAAAGTTGTTTCCATGAATGAGGGCAGCCTGAAGAGGGGCGTTTTGAAAACATGGAGCAGAAGGAGTACAATCACACCGGATTTTGTGGGGCATACACTGGCCGTGCATAACGGAAACAAATTTATCCCGGTTTATGTAACTGAATTCATGGTAGGTCACAAGCTCGGGGAGTTTTCGCCAACCAGGAACTTTAAAGGACATTCCAGCAAAAAAGTATCGTAAGTCCTGAGGGGCTTAGCAACACTAAACGAATTATTAATCATGGAAGCTGTAGCAAAACTTAGAAATTATCCAACATCACCCCGTAAGATGCGTCTTCTGGCTGATGAGATCCGCGGAATGAAAGTGGAGAATGCCATTGCGTTCCTCGAGCACCATCCGCAGCATAACTCAACGCCATTGCGTAAACTGGTTCTTTCAGCGGTAAGTAACTGGAGGTCGAAGAATGAAGGAAGTGATGTGGGAACCCTCGTTGTGAAAACGATTTTTGTAGACGGAGCGAGGTCTATCAAGCGTATGCTGCCTGCTCCTCAGGGTCGTGCATATCGGATGCGCAAACGCAGCAATCACGTAACGGTGATCGTAGACAGCAAATAAACTGATAAATAACATTTTCAAAATCTATACATGGGTCAGAAAACGAATCCAATTGGTAACAGGTTAGGCATCATCCGCGGATGGGAAAGCAACTGGTACGGTAATAAGAAGGATTATTCCGTGAAGCTTATCGAGGATCATAGGATCCGTACCTACCTGACTGCCCGTATCAATAAAGGTGGTATCGCCAAGATCGTTATTGAAAGAACTTTAAACAAACTTATTGTTACGATCCATACTTCTAAGCCTGGTATCATCATTGGTAAAGGAGGGAATGAAGTAGATCGTATCAAGGAGGAACTGAAGAAACTCACCGGCAAGGAGGATGTTCAGATCAACATCCTCGAGATCCGTCGTCCTGAGCTTGATGCGAACATCGTTGGTGATACCATTGCCAAGCAGATAGAGAATCGTATTAACTACAAGCGTGCGATAAAGATGGCGATCGCATCTTCACTCCGTATGGGTGCTGAAGGTATCAAGATCAAAGTTGCCGGCCGTTTGGGTGGTGCTGAGATCGCACGTACAGAAGAGATTAAATCCGGCCGTGTTCCCTTGCATACATACAGGATGGATATCGACTATGCGTCTGTGTTCGCTCTTACCGTATACGGTAAGATCGGGATCAAGGTATGGATCTGTAAAGGCGAAGTATTAACGAAGCGTGACCTGAATCCAAACTTCGTAGGTGGAAAAAGTGAAGTAGGTGACAGAAGGCCTGGTGGTGACAGGCGTGAAGGTGGTGGTGGCCGTGACGATCGCAGGGACAATCGCGGCGGTGGAGACAGAAGGGATCGCAGGGATTCAAAGAGATAATTATTAATTAAAAGACTAAGATCACAATAATACGATCATGTTACAACCGAAAAGAACCAAGCACAGGAAGGCGCAGAAAGGCAGGATCAGGAATGTAGCCAAAAGAGGTACAACGTTGTCTTTCGGAACCTTTGGCCTGAAAGCGATGGAGCCTATCTGGCTTACGAACAGGCAGATCGAAGCCGCCCGCCAGGCAATGACCCGTGCAATGAAGCGTGAAGGTAATGTGTGGATAAGGGTATTCCCTGACAAGCCAATCACCCGCAAGCCTGCCGAGGTGAGGATGGGTAAAGGTAAAGGTAACCCGGAGTATTGGGCAGCAGTAGTTGAACCAGGAAGGATCCTTTTCGAAGCCGACGGTGTTACAGAGCAAGTTGCAAAGGACGCCATGCTTCTCGCAGCAGCTAAACTTCCGATCAAAACAAAATTCATCATCCGCAGGGATGCTTAATTGATAATCGTAAAAAAAAGAACATGTCTAAGAAGATCGATTTTTTGAAGAGCCTCGCGGGTATGAATGTTCAGGATCTGCAAGCCAGGTTGGAAGATGATGTGCAGCGTATGAAAAAGCTTCAGTTTGCACATGGCATTTCTCCGCTTGAGAATCCAATGAGCCTGCGTGACCTTAGAAGGGAGATCGCGCGGTTGAAAACTGAACTGAAGAAAAAGGAACTGAGCGCTTAGTAAGAAGACAACTGAAATATATACAGGCTGATATCAGCCGGAAAAAAGCTAAAAGAGCAAAAAATGTCTGAGCAAAATTTGGAAAGAAAGATACGCAAAACGAAGACCGGAGTGGTCAGCAGCACCAAGATGACCAAGACCATCACGGTTGCTGTGGAAAGGAAAGTAAAGCATCCGATCTATGGTAAGTTCGTAAAGAAGACAACTAAATTCCACGCTCATGATGAGAAGAGTGAGGCGAATCCGGGGGATGTTGTGAAGATCATGGAAACGCGCCCGATCAGTAAGACAAAGCGTTGGAGATTGGTGGAGATCATAGAGAAGGCGAAGTAATTTCCGGAAGGAAGTTCCAGAAAAATAATTGTTTCAATTGTCGTGCAATAAGCGCGACACAAAGCAAAATAAAATGATTCAGCAGGAAAGCAGGCTCAACGTAGCTGACAACAGCGGTGCAAAAGAAGTTCTCTGTATCCGGGTTCTCGGGAACAGTGGTCAGGATTACGCCAGGATCGGTGATAAGATCGTTGTGACCGTGAAAGATGCCATCCCCGCGGGCGGTATCAAGAAGGGTACAGTGACTAAAGCGGTCATTGTGCGCACCAAGAATAAATTACGCCGCAAAGATGGAAGTTATATCCGTTTCGACGATAACGCAGTGGTTCTGCTGAACCAGTCTGACGAGCCCCGTGGAACGCGGATTTTCGGCCCGGTTGCCCGAGAACTCAGGGATAAGGGTTATATGAAGATCATTTCACTGGCACCTGAGGTACTTTAATTAATTATACCATTCTCAGAGGAGAATAAAACTATAGTCAAACATGAGCAACAGATTCAAAGCCAAGTTCAATATCAAGAAAGGTGATTCCGTAGTGGTAATTACCGGAGATGATAAGGATCTGAAAAAACCCAGGATTGTATTGGAAGTATATCCTGATGATTCGAAGGTACTTATTGAAGGGGCTAACATCGTTACCCGTCATACCAAGCCTTCGGCCCAGAATACCAAGGGTGGCATGATCAAGAAAGAAGCTCCAATGCATATCAGCAATGTAATGCTTTGGGATGCGAAAAAAGGCGAGCCTACCAAGGTCAAGCGTACCCGCGAGAATGGCAAATTAGTTCGTGTATCTAAAATTTCAGGGGAGGTTATTAAATAATGAAAACAGCAGCACATACTCCAAGGTTGCAGAAGAAGTATCACGATGAAGTGATCCCTGCACTGCAGAAAAAATTCAATTATAAGAGCAGCATGCAAACGCCGAAGCTCACCAAGATCTGTTTGAACAGGGGTGTGAATGGCGCGGTGGCAGATAAGAAGCTGATCGATATTTCTATCGAAGAGCTGACTACCATCACCGGTCAGAAGGCAGTTCCAACCATGTCTAAGAAGGATATCTCAAACTTCAAACTCCGTAAGGGTATGCCCATTGGAGCGCGCGTTACACTCAGGGGTGTGAAAATGTATGAGTTCCTGGACAGGCTGATCGCTGCTGCGCTGCCACGTGTACGTGACTTCAAAGGGGTTAGTGAGAAGGCATTTGACGGAAGGGGTAACTATACATTGGGTATCACTGAACAGATCATTTTTCCTGAGATCGATATCGATAAAACGAATAAGATCACAGGTCTGGATATCACCTTCGTTACAACAGCGAAGAATAACGAAGAGGCTTATGCGCTGCTTACAGAGCTTGGCATGCCTTTCCGTGACATGAGAAAAGAAAAAGTATAACTAAATAAACAAAATCAGCAATGGCTAAAACATCAGTAAAGGCCAGGGAACTTAAAAGGCAGAAAATGGTGAAAAAGTTCGCTGAAAAGCGCGCTACACTGAAAGCTGCCGGAGACTGGGCGGGGCTCGACGAGTTACCCAAGAATTCTTCGAAAGTTCGCCTGCACAACAGGTGCCAGCTCACAGGTCGTCCCCGCGGTTACATGCGGTACTTCGGTATGTCAAGGGTGACTTTCCGCGACATGGCACTGGCAGGTAAGATCCCCGGGGTAAAAAAAGCAAGCTGGTAGTCGGCATGTTCCGGGTGTGAAAATTTTGATAACGACAATTGATAAAATATTATGATTACAGA